>LSQX01339491.1_pt1 | contig 140261 bp, 112 predicted proteins | sample 654561 | NCBI WGS metagenome assembly LSQX01 (sample SAMN04489861, study PRJNA283612) | anaerobic digester metagenome | isolation source: 4 biogas reactors fed with cattle manure at either 37C or 55C with and... | place: Denmark: Kongens Lyngby | collected 2014
TGAAACTACGTCAGAAACGAAGGGCGCGGATCCAGGCGACGAGGTCGGAGAGGACTTCGGGAGAGAGGGTTTCTTCGATTTCTTTGTATTCGGACACATCGCCGGTCACACAATGCTGGAAGAGGTGGTTGAGCTCCGGATAGATCTTGATGCAGCTCCGGGGGTCCGCCCCGAAGCGCTGCTCCAGCAGGGGCATATTCAGCGCAGCGTTTACCTGGGTGTCGCGGTCGCCATTGATCGCCATCACCGGGCAGTCCACCCGGTCGAGCAGGGACGACACATCCATCTGCAGGAAATACTGCATATACGGGCTGTTCTGATTGGCGACCGCAGCGAGGTTGGCTTTCAGCGCGTCCGAGATCGCGACTCCGTCGAGATTTTGAAGTCCCTGCCCGAGGATCATCCGGTCGAAGAGTTCGGAAAGGGCAGCGCAGTAAGCCTCCGTCTCATCTTCCGAAATGCCCTGGCGGAGAAGAAGCGTCCGGTTCTGATCCAGCAGGATCGCTTTCCCGGAAAGAATCCCTCCGGCGAGACTGATGATGAAATCCGCTTGCCGCTCCGCCGCCAACATGAAGGCGATCGAACCGCCTTCGCTATGTCCGAGCACTCCAACATGCTTGAACCGCCCCTGCAGCAAAGAAATCCCTGCGCGAGCGTCGTTTTTCAGATCTTCCGTTGTGACCTGGATCAAGTCGCCCGTCGATCCCCCCATCCCGCGATCGTCGTAGCGCAGGGTCGCGATACCCTCCCGGGCAAAAAAATCCGCAATCACAGCGAAGGGCTTGTGCTCGAAGAGCGTCTCGTCCCGGTCCTGCAATCCGCTGCCGGTCACCAGGACCAGGACCGGCGTGTCGGCGGTACCGTTCATAGGCAGGGTCAGGGTTCCGCTGAGCAGGGCCTCTCCATTGCGGAAAGTCACTTCTTCTTCTGAATATGGAAACGGCGGCCGCGGAGTCTGAGGCCGGTTGAGCTTCCGCTCTCCAGGCGTCAGCGTCAACGGAAAGGACATACCCCGCTGGGTAAATGTACCCACGATCTTATCGGGCAGCAGTACACCGCTGTATGTAGCGCCGATGCTCGGGATCGAAACCTCTACCCCGCCGACGGCATTCACCTTGGCTTCGGCAGGGATTCCCTTGACACCCTGATCGGGAGAATCCAGCATGCAGCCATTCTCCGAAAAATGGAATACCAAGTAGATCTCGGTGCCCTGCGCATTCAGATCCCCGGACCAAATTCCCTGTACGGGAAGCCCCTGCGCCCCGCATAGAAGGCAGCTCAGCACGAGCAACGGCACGATTATCCTTTTCATAGAGATTTTCAACTTTCCACGATTCGCCTCAAATGGCATACCATAAGTTTCCCGTCCGCGCCGCGGAGGTGCATCCCGTTCCCTTCGCACCACTTCCAATACTTGCAGTCGGCACAGTCGCCGCTTTTCATCCAGGCGCGGTCCCGGTAGGGCAAGAAGCGATGTTCCCAGACCTCCATGAAGTCGTCGCGGTAGATGTTGCCCTGGTGGTAGTCGGAACGGATGCTCGTGCAGGCGGAGATCGAGCCGTCGATCAGGACGGATCCGATGGTCACGCCGGCCTGGCAGGTGTAGAAATGATCCCGTACCTCCCCCTCATATCGGCCCAGGAAGCCCTCACAGCCGTAACTGGTCTTGATCCGGCCTTCCTTCCGGGTTTCCCGGATGAAATCCAGCATGCTGCGGAATTCGGGGTTCGAAAGCTGCAGAAACGGATTCTCCGCAGCCCTGCCCTGCGGAAAAATGGAGAAAAGCCGCCACTCTTTCAAACCGAGTCCGATCAGATGTTCTCTGATCGCAGGAAGTTCGGAAAGGTTCCGGCGGTTGACACAGGTCACGACATCAAAAGCGATCGCTTCCGAATCCACCACCATTTTGATGGCCCGGGAGGCCCTCTCGAAACTGCTTTCCCGCCCCCGCAACCAGTCGTGGTTCTCCTGAAGGCCGTCCAAGCTGATCGTCATAGAATGCAGCCCGGACTGCAGCAGACGGGAATACCGCGCCGGCGTAAGGGCGAAACCGTTCGTGACCATACCCCAGGGGAAACCGCGCCCGTAGATTCCTTTGCCGCATTCTTCCAGATCGGCCCGCATCAGCGGTTCCCCGCCGGAAACCACAACGAAAACCTCATGCGGATCCGTCTTCGCGGCAATCGAATCGAGTACCCGGAAGAAATCCTCCTTGGGCATGTCCGGCGTCATCGCCTCCTGCTTGCAGTCGCTCCCGCAGTGAAGGCATCGCAGGTTGCATCGCAGCGTGCATTCCCAGAAAAGCTGCCTCAACGGATGGCCCTCCACGGCAGAACGCCGCAACGACCGCGCGATGTTCAACGCGATTCTTCTGCGGAGGGACAATTCGGACATTATTTCTTCATTGTCTTGGTGGCGGAGGCCGTGAAAGTGCCGGAATACCAATGGCCGTCGCCCTTCCCGACACGTTCCGGCTTCACGATGACGCTGTCCTTTCGGAACTGGCCGCCGTTCGCCTCTCCGTCCACATCTTCCAGAAGCGCCTTGAACTCATCCATCGGTAAGACGTGTTCGTACGATCGTCCTGCTTTCCCTTCGGCGTCCGTGTAGAGGGTGTCCTGAACATATGTTCCGTTCTTCTGGATGTGGAAATCTCCCTGCGGGACAACCCGGATGCCCTTGATCGCCTTCCCGGCTTCGTCCACAACCGTGATGTCGAATTTGAAGTCGCAGCTCGGCACTCCGTATTCGGCCCGCATGATCCAAGGCGCCCCGTCACAACTCGAAAAGCCCAGGGCGGCGAGCAGGGCGGGAAACAAAACAGCGGAAATCTTCTTGAAAAAGTCTTTCATGGTATTCAGCATGGATTGAACATTCGTCTAACCAAATGTCGGAAACGGAAAATCTTGCTTCGGATCAATGAATATGCACGCCCGGCTCTCCGGTCACGCGGCCGATGACGGTCGCGCGGTCGCCGTAGGAAGCCAGGATGTCGATGGCTTTCTCCCCTTCCGAAGCATCCAGGGCGAGGACCATGCCGATACCCATATTGAAAATGTTGAACATCTCACGATGGTCGATCCGGCCATGCTTCTCGAGGAAGCGGAAGATCGGCAGGATTTCCCAGGAGCCTTCCTTGACCTCAACTCCCTGCCCTTCACGCAGGATCCGGGGAAGGTTTTCATCGAAACCGCCGCCGGTCATGTGGGCGACCCCGTGCACGTCGCACTGCCGGATAACATCCAGCACCTGCTTGACATAGATTCGGGTCGGTGTGAGAGCGATCAGGCCCAGAGGCCGGCCGTTCACGCGCGGTTTAGCGGGATCTCCGTCCACGGACACCGAGCCGTCCAATTCGGAATAGACCTCGTGAAGGTCCAGACCGGAGTCGGCGAAGATTTTACGCACCAGGCTGAAACCATTGCTGTGGACACCCGTGGAGGCAATTCCGACCAGGACATCCCCGATTTTCACCTTGGTTCCATCGATCAGTTTGGACTTCTCCACGACGCCCGTCGTAAAGCCCGCGATGTCATATTCCCCGTCCGCGTACATGCCCGGCATTTCAGCCGTCTCGCCGCCCACGAGGGCGCAGCCTGCCTGGCGACAGCCGTCCGCGATGCCGGCGACGATGGCTTCGACCACTTCGGGACGGGTCTTGCCCTGGGCCACATAGTCGAGAAAGACCAGCGGTTCCGCCCCTTGGGCAAGGACATCGTTCACGCACATGGCCACGGCATCGATGCCGATGGTGTCGTGCTTGTCCATCGCGAAAGCCAATTTGAGTTTGGTGCCCACACCGTCCGTCCCGCTCACCAAAACGGGTTCCTTGATGTTGAGTTTCGAAAGGTCGAACAAGCCTCCGAAGGCGCCGATGTTGCCCATGACGCCGGGTCGGGCGGTGGAGGCCACGTGCTTCTTGATTCTGCGAACCACATCGTAACCAGCTTCCAGGCTGACGCCGGCCTTTTCGTAATCTACTGCCATATTCCTAAAATTTATGCTCCGACTTCACTTCCTCGATACTGGAATACAAGGCCGTCGGGTAGTCGCCATTGAAACAGGCCAGACACAAGTCGGCGCGGTGCCCAGCCTTGAAAAGTCCTTCCTCGGAGAGAAACGCGAGGGAATCGGCCTCGATGGCCTTGCAGGCCTCCTCCAGGGTCCGAGAAAAGCACAGCAATTCCTTGTGTACAGACATATCCACCCCGTAGAAACAAGGATTTTTGATCATCGGACTGGCAATCCGCAAGTGCACCTCCTTCGCGCCGGCCGCCCGGAGCATCCGGACGATGCGCAGCGAGGTGGTCCCCCGCACGATCGAATCGTCCACCAGCACGATTCGCTTACCGCAGACGATGCTCTGAACCGGCGAAAGCTTCATCTTTACACCCTTGTCGCGCATTTCCTGAGAGGGCTGAATGAAGGTACGGCCGATGTACTTGTTCTTGATCAGCCCCATCTCGTTCGGAAGCCCGCTGGCTTCAGCATAGCCCGAAGCTGCGCTGAGGCTGCTGTCCGGGACTCCCACCACGATGTCGGCATCCACCGGAGCTTCCTGCCAGAGGATTTTTCCGGTTTCCTTGCGGAAAGCGTGGACATTCACATTCTCGATGTCGCTGTCCGGCCGGGCGAAATAGATGTATTCCATGGCGCACATGGCGTGCCGCTGATAATCCGAGTACATCCGGGTCCGGAGTCCGTGGTGGTCGATCGTCACGACTTCCCCGGGCTCGACATCGCGAACGTATTCCGCCCCGATCGTGCTGAGCGCGCAGGTTTCGCTGCTGACCGCGAAGCCTCCGTTCAACTTCCCGATCGAAAACGGCCTGAATCCATATTTGTCCCGGCAGATGTAGAGCCGGTGCTGGGTCATGATGATGAACACGAAGGCTCCTTCGATCATGTTCAGGGCTTCCATAATGGGAATGATCCGGGGACCGTTGCGTTCAACCGGTTCCTTTTTAATCAAATGAGCCAGGATTTCGCTGTCGGAAGTGGACTGGAACAGGCTGCCGCGATCTTCCAGATATTTGCGCAACTGTGCGGAATTCACCAGGTTGCCGTTGTGGACCAGAGCGAAATCGCCGCTGTTGTGCCGAAACAGAAGGGGCTGGACATTTTCAATGCCTCCCGCTCCATGGGTGGAATAGCGGACGTGTCCGATCGCGCTGTTGCCTTGGAGTGTAGCCAAATTGTCTTCGTTGAACACTTCCGTCACGAGTCCCTGCCCCTTGACCCGGTTCAGCCAGCCTTCGTCGTTGACCGAGACGATCCCGCAGCCTTCCTGGCCGCGATGTTGCAGAGAATGAAGGGCGTAATAGGTCACTTCCGCAGCGTGGGGAACGCCCCAGACACCGAACACGCCGCATCCTTCGTTAAGTTCTTTGTTATACATACATGATGTAAACTAAAGCACAAAATTAGACAAAATCCGGGACTTTGTCTAATTTCGTACAGGGCTTTTCAGAAATATTCTACTGGTAAACCGCTTTCTCCGACAGTTCGCTTTCCGCATTGGCGGCGCTGAGCGCGGTCACGAAATAGGTTCCCTTCGCAGGAAGGGTGTAAGACCTATCTCGGGCCGTTCCGGAAAGGGAAGCCCGCTTGCCGCCGGACTCCAGTTTGTAGATCGCGTAGTACGATCCGTTGCCGGTCCAGGTCAAGGTCGAACCGCTGAGCTTCAAGTTTTTCGGTGCCGCCGGCTTCTGTTCTTCCGTCCGGCCCAGATAGGGAAACAGAACCTTGGTCCGGAAGGCGCTCTGGATGGCGTCTGTAATGCCGACATTGTTCTTTACCAGCGCGCTCGAATTGTAGAAGAGGCTTCCCGTGACCCGCTTGTTCGCGCTTGCGAGATTGTAGCAGGTGTTGAAAGAGGCGGATGACCCGAAACCATCCGATGCGCCGGACGCATACCGGTAGATCCCGTAACCGACCATGAGATGGGTCTTGTAGGCATTCGCAAAGTACCAGTCCAGACGGGAGCTGAAGATCTCGCCCGTCCAATACAGCTGCGGAATCAGCACGTCGAACCAGCCGTTCTTTGCGCAGGTCGAAACATCGATGTACTGCGTGTTGTAATTGTTGTCATAGTTTCCTTGCGGAGAGATTGAGAAGATTACCTCCGGCCGGGTGTCGATGATGGTCTTCTGGATTTTCTGGACGAGCTTGCCGATGTTGTCCCGGCGGAAGTCTTCGATCTTGGAGAAAGCGGAGCCGTATTTCTGGAACTCCGCTTCATCGTTAATCGACTCTCCCTCCTGAAGAGAAGGATAGAAGTAGTCATCCATGTGCAGACCGTCCACCGGGTATTTTGTAATGAGTTCCTTCACGATCGCAGCGATCCGATCCCGCACCTCGGGAAGGGCAGGATTGTAAATCCGGATGGCCTTGTAATCCTTCACGAGTTCTTTGGGGATCATTGGATCCAGGTCCGGAAAGACCCCGTTGGAACCCGTCGCGATCCGATAGGGATTGATCCAGGCATGGAACTGAATGCCCCGCGCATGGGTTTCATCGACCAAGAACTTCAACAGATCGTACCCGGGATCCTGGCCGGGCGTGCCGGTAAGGGTCTTGCTCCAAGGCTCGTATTGTGATTCGTAATAAACATCTGCCATCCCGCGGACCTGAAAGAAGACGGCATTGATGCCGATCCGTTCGAACAGATCCAAGTACTGCTTGTACTTTTCCTTTTGGGCGGCTTCCCCACGCGCGCCCTGGGGATAGTCGATTTCCCAGACAGTAGCCATCCAAGCACCTCTGAGTTCCTTTTTGGGAAGTTCGATGGTTGTAGTCGTTCCCCCCGGAGGCGTTTCGGGAGGGAATGTCTCGCCCGGCTTGAAGGGTTGCTCCTTATCGCAGGCAAAAGCCAGGACAAAGAGCAACCCTGCAGCCAGACATCGAAAGATTCTCCGCATGAAATCAGTCGTCAAGGGCTATCTTGATCGGGAATTCGAGAATCGCGAAACCGGAATCACTCCGGGAAGCGAAGAGATAAAGCTTCGAATCCTTTCCCTCCCCATCCTTCTCGATTGAGTAGAACAGGTTGGTTCCCGGAGCGACGCTTTTGCCGCCTCCCAGCACGAAGGTGTACACCGGCTGGATTTCCTTGCTCTCAAAGTAAGTCAATCCGTCTTCCAGTTTGTCACCGCCCTTGGTGATGTCGTAGACATACACGGTCGGGTTCACGGTGTCCGTTCGGCCACCCGTAAGCGTGACCAGATACCGCTCGGCATTGAAGTTGAAGATCTGACAGGCAGTGGACTGTTCCGCCACGCTGCCGGATTTCAAGTCATACAGGATGGACATCGAGGCATCCACGATCTTGGGAGACATGTAGAGTCCTCCGTAGATGTATTTCTCGGTCCCCCAAATCCGGTTGACTGTAATGTAGGAGTTTCCGTTCCTGTTCGAGGGCAGAACCATCGGGTTGCTGACTTCCTTCCAGTTCTTGATGTCAAATCGGAGGATGTCGGCGGCATTGTTGCTGCCGAAATAGACAAAGCCGTTTCCGTTTTCGTCCAGATTGAAGGAGGCGTTGTCTCCGTGACGGATCCCGGCCCCTACCTCTGCGAGGTTAATGTTCAGGATGACCTCGGGGGCGGAGGTCGGCGTTTCGTAGTGATAGATCTTGAGCGGTGATGCCGCGCTGCCGCCGGAAAGGTTGGAGACGTAGGTATGTCCTTTCACTACGGCACCGGAGTGGATCGGGAAAGTTCCCCCGGCGACACCCGTCACGTCCAGCATGATGGGTTCGATCTTGCCTTGCTTGAGATCGGACACCTTGAGGATGTGAGGCAGGGTACCTCCGTTCCGGGAAACCACGAGCACATATTCCCCGTCATAAGCCGCGCCGCGGGTTGCATTGGACGTGTAGTGGGGATAAGTCGTGTTCGCGGAGGCGCAGAAAGGATAGGTCTGGACTTTCTCCCAGTCGGCCCCGAAAACGGGGATCTTCTTCTTCACGCGGATAAAGTAATCCTTGTAGCGGGCATGGTTCTTTATCCGGAGGAGCAATGTCTTTTCAGCGACATCTTCGTCCATCGAGAAATCAAAGACGTCGTTTTCGAGGGTCGCGCCCTCGGAAAGCTGAGCTTCCACCTTCAAGGCGGAGAAGTTCGTGGCGGGATCAATCCGCTTGAAGTCGATCATCTTGTTTTCTTCGTCGATGCGGCCTTCCAACACCATGTTCCCGTCCGGACCGGCGTTCAAGATCTTGATCGCTATCAAGTCCGTCTTATAGGGCTGTTCGAGCCCCGCCGGATACTTGTCCTCGCAAGAGTTCAGGACAAGCATGAACAGCGAGGCCAGCACTGCGAAAGAAATGTATCTGAATTTATTTTTCATCTTGATATGCTATTGATTGTTAATTGGAGATTTCCGGCCAACCCTCGGTTTGAGTCAGCTTGTAACCCTTGTTGCGGTAGTCGATGATCGTATTGGATCCGACAGGCGTAAGGTAGGGATTGATGTTGGGGACGCCCAGGAACGGGAGCCGACCGAGATTCTCCTTCGGATAGAAGAAGCCGACCATCTTGGAGCCGTTGGTTCCGTCGTAGGTGACGAAATCGCCTTTCGCCGTCTTGACACGCAACTTGCCTTTGTTGTCGTTCTTCAAATCACCGGGGCATTGAGTCGGGAAATCGACCCAGGTTCCGGTCAGCAGATCATCGTTGGCGTCCGTGTCCATATATTCCAGTTTCTTCCATCTGCGCAGATCGATGATCCGGGAATGTTCAAACGCGAATTCCATTCTGCGTTCACGACGGATCTCCCACAGCAGGGCAGGAACATCCTTGTCGCGGGCAGGGTCGTTCGGAAGGGCGGTGAGAACCATCGGCTCCGTGGCCTTTACCCCGAGTTTGACCGCCTCCTGGGCAATCGGTCTGCTGCGTATTTGATTGATCGACAAATCAATGTCTTCCTGACTCACGGCACCCTGGCCCAAGGTTTCCAATTCGGCCTTGGCCTCGATCCAGTTCAGCAAGACCTCGGCATAACGCAATTCCGGATAGCCGTTCAAGTTGTTGACACTGGTAAACTCAACGGCCGGAGCGGTACCCGGATACTTGAGATAATCCAAGGCGGCGCGCGAAATGAATTTCGTCACATAAAGATAGCAACTTTTGGAGGTGGACACCGGCTTGGTATAGAAGGAGGCCTCGAAACGGGAGTCCCGGGTCTTGACGAGGCTGTCCAGCGTAAAATCGTTCGCATTCGCCAAGCCGGAGGTCTGCCAGTCCTTTCCGTCCGTGCAGAGGAAGGCTTTGATCAGATCCAGGTTCGGGCCGTAGGCGCGCGATTCGGTCACGTTGCAGTAGGAGGCGACGCTGTGCGTCACGCCCTGCGCGGCATCGTATTTCCGGTACATCACCACGTCTTTGCTGGAGGTCAGGTCCTTCGATCCGAACAGGGAGCGGAAGTCCAGGACAATTCCGTAACGTCCGCTATCCATCAGCAGCTTGGCTGCCGTAGCCGCCAGATTGAAGAACTTGGCTGCCCGTTCGTTGTTGTTGTAGTGGTACTTCTGCCAGCTTCCCTCGTAAAGGGCCCATCTGGACACCAGGGCGGCGGCGACATAACGGTTGATGTACTGCGCGCCGTCGTTCAGCCGGACATTCGCGATCGCATACTCGAAATCATCGTAGACATGGTCCATGACCTCGTTTCTGGGGGTCCTGTCCTTGTACAGTTCGTCCTTCTCGGTGTTCTTCACCTCGTGGTCGTAGTACGGGACACTCCCGTAAGCATTGACCAGGCGGGAATATTCCACCCCCCGGAACAGCCGGGCGATTCCCATCCAGTGGGAATACTCTTCGGAGGTGAGGATGTCCTGCATCCGGCCGTCGATCCGGTCGATCATCACGTTGACCTTGCGGATCCAAGCATAGTTGTCGCCCCAGCCGGTTCCGGTGGGCACGGCACGCGTGAACTGTCCTTGGGTGGACATGTGCACGCCGTCATCATTGAACGTATAGTCCAGCAGCGGGACGGAAGAGTGGCTCCAGCCGGTTCCGTATCCCTCGAAGTAACGGAGATAGAAACTGTTGGCGTACAGCCTCACCTTCTCCGCGCTGGTCCAGTATGCCTCATCCTCGGCCACTGTCGGCGAGGGGCGGTTCAGCACCTCGTCACAGGCGCAGAAGAGAATCGCCAGCGTTGCAAGTATCGTCAATATCTTGGTTTTCATATTCATTTCATTAGAAGGTTAACTGAAGACCCACGGATGCCGATTTGAACACGGGAGTTCCGGTTCCGGTCCGGCTGAGGTTGTAGCTGGAGGTATTGAACATCGAATAGCCCGTAATGGCTTCAGCGTCGATGGGGAGTCCTCTCAGTTTGTCGAAGGTGATGAAATTCTCCAGCGAGACGTATGCCCGCACCTGACTCAGGAAAACCTTCCGCAGAAGCTTCTGCGGCAGGGAGTAGCCGAAGGTGATGTTCTTGACGCGCAGATAGGCCATGTTGAGCAAATACTTGCTCTGGACCTGCATCGTGAAGCCGGTGTTGCCGCCGCCCAGATCCCAAGCCCTCGGGTAGAATGCATCGTACTTGCTGTCAATGAGTTTGCCGTCCGCATCAAAATGCTCATACCAGTAGTCGGTCGTGATGGCCTTCGGCATGGCACCTTCCTTCGCGTAATAGCCCGGAATTGCCAGTTGACCGGATCCCCAGATCTTCCGCTTGCCGATTCCCTGCAGGAATACGGAAAAGTCAAAACCCTTCCAGTCCGCTCCAAGCCGGAAGCTGTACTCGTAGCGAGGCGTACTGTTGCCGATGACGACGCGGTCGCCGGGATCGCCGTTCGTACCGGAGCCGGAGGAGATGAAGCCGTCCCCGTCGATATCCACGAATTTCACATCACCGGGAGCGCAGACCAGCTTGTCGCCGTCCTCGAACTCGACCTGATAGATCGGGTAAGGGTTGGTCTGCTTGTTGGTGGAACGGATCGTGCCCCGATAAATGACTTTCTCGCGCACCAAGTTGCCGTCTGCGTCGTAGACGAAGTCACCTTTCTGGAAAAGCCTATCCGTCACGTAGCCGTAGATGTCCCCGTAGCGGCGACCGGTCGAGTACCCGTTGCTCAGGAGACGACTCTCCCACGGTGTCTCCCAGTCAGCTCCCTTGGTGATCCGGGAAGTCGCGTCCGCCAAGGTGGCCGTGAAGTTGATCCCGAATCCGTTGCTGAAACGGTGCCGGAGATCGAAGGCGATCTCCCAACCGTACGTGCGGAGGTTGCCGTAGTTGCCGCTCGGCGCACTGGCGCCCAGCGTTGCCGGCAGACTCTCGCCCGGAATGATCATGTTCTTCGTGTCTCGGCGGTACCAGTCCATGGTCAATCCGATCCGGTCTTCCCAGAACCGCAGATCCGCTCCCACGTCCAGCGTCTCGATCATTTGCCAGGTAATGTCATGGTCAACCAAAGAAGGAGTTCCGTAAGTCGTGACCTTCATGCCCGCTCCGTCCAGCCAAGTCGCTTGACCGTTGGAAAGGATCGACTTGTAGAGATCGCTGGAAATGGACTGATCTCCGATGCTTCCCCAAGAAGCGCGGATCTTACCGAAACTGAGCGCCCGTTTCGCAGGCTCCATAAAAGACTCGTTCGTGAAGATCCAGCCGCCCGAGAAGGACGGGAACCATTTCCATTGCAGTGCCGTCGGGAACTTGTGGGAACCATCCCGACGCAGGTTGGCTTCGAGGAAGTACCGGTTGCTGTAGGCATAGTTCAATCTGCCGAAGAAACCGAGACGGCCGGACCAGTTGCGGGAGCCGTCCGCAAACTGCTCGCCGATGGCGAGGTCGAACTGCGGATTCGACGGGACGATCAGGCTGTTTTTCCGGACCGTGTAAGAACTCCATTTTCCGGTCACGAGATTCATACCCAGCATAAACTTGAAGTCGTGCTGGTTGGCCTGCCCCAACTGCAGATGATAAGTCGTGTAGGCGTTGATCGTGTTGTTGTCGTCGTTCCGGGAATAGTTCCGGACATAGTCCGTCTTTTCCGAGATGTTGGAATTGAGGTACCGGTTCACCGGGAAGGTGTAGGCCGGCATGCCGCCGGAATCCACGACCTGCCCCTGCTCATTGACATAGACCTGGTTCCCGCCTTCTATCCAGGCGATGGGGCTGTACCAGTGCTGTCCCGCATGGAAGTAGACGACGGAATTGTTCCGGTCCGTCATCTGGCGGTCGTAGGTGTAGTCAAACTTGAAGTTCCAATTCTCCGTGAAATTGAGCGTAAAGCCCAAATTCATATTGAAATACTTGTTCCGCAGGCTGTCCGTATTGCCCGCCATCAATTCGTACGCGGGCTCCTGCAGATAGTGGTCCCGTTCCATCACGCCGATCGGGAAGAGCGGGCTCCAGCGGTACAGGTAGAGCCAGGGGTCGGCGACTGTGGTACCCACCCCGGGATAGCGCTTGTAGCGGTCGGAATAAATGGCGCTGGCACGCAGGGAGAGCGCCTTGTTCACTTCGCTCGTGAAGCTCATCGAGGCATTGTAACGCTTGAAATCGTCAATGCTGGCAGGCTTGGTCATGCCGCTCTGATCCAGGTATCCCAGACCCACGTTGAAGGAAGTCTTCCCCTCCGTTCCATTGATGGAGACGTTGTGCGTCATGGTGGGCGCCCATTCGCGCACCATCGCCTTGATACCGTCATAGAGGCGGTAGCCATACTTGTTCACGCCGTCAAAATACCAGTCGCGTCCGTAAAGGATGGGATCGTTCCAGGACACCGTGCTGCCATACTTTTCCTACCATTCCCGGATCTTCACCAGACTTTCGTCATTGATTCTCCAGAAACCGCCCGCCGGCATCGGAGACTGCCGGTTCACGTGCGAGTCGTAGGTGTACTGAAGCGCTTCGATCCCTCCGATTTCAATCGGCTTGGCGGGATTCTGCCAGGAGAAGTTGTTGGAATAAGAAACCTGCAGCCTGGTTGCCTGCGCCCCGGTCTTCGTGGTAATGAGGATTACGCCGAAGGCCGCCTTGGATCCGTAAATGGAAGCGGACGCAGCGTCTTTGAGTACGGTAATGGACTCGATGTCATTCGGATTCACCAGCTGAATACTGGGGATTTCGACATTGTCGAGCAGAATAAGCGGGGCGCTGCCGCCGCTGATGGAACCGATCTGACCACGGATCTTGATGATCGGGTCGGAACCGATTTCACCGGTCGGGATCCGGACGTTCATGCCCGGTACTGCACCCTGCAGACCGCGACCCACGTCCGCGATCGGACGGCTTTCCAGTGTTTTCCCGACATCGACTGATGCGACGGAGCCCGTGATGTCCGCCCTGCGCTGCGTACCGTAGCCGACAACCACGACCTCGGAGAGGAGTTGCGCGTCTTCGGACAGCGAAACAACCATGCCGTTGGAGGCTTGGACGCTCACGCCCTTGTAGCCCATGCATTCTACCTGCAGAGCCGCGCCGGCGGGAACGCTGATCGAGAAATAGCCATCCACATCCGTAACGGCTCCGTTGCGGGTTCCTGCCTGAAACACGCTTGCACCGATGACGGGCAGACCGTTCTGGTCGACCACCCGTCCGCGGATGTCTACATTCTGCTGTGCGGCCGCTGCGGCTGATCCGCCTGAAGCGGGATCAGCTGCCGAGGCTCCCGTACCGGGGCACAACAGCAGGAAAGCGATCGCCAGGATGGCAACAGCCTTCTTTCGTTTGAGAATTCTTACTGATTCTTCCATAAGGAATTGTGTGTTAGTTTATGTGTTAGTTCTTAGTGTTATGGTATACAAAGATATAGATTATTCGGCAATTCGCAATTCTTTTACCGGTACAGCTCCCGCAAAACAGCCAGAGAGCGGACGTTGACGGCGGATTCGGTGTGGTGCTCGATGTATTTCAGAATGGATTCGGCCAACTCGTTGCGCGCGGCACCGGTAAGCGGCAGCAACAGCGCCGCTTCAAACGGAAGGGTCAACAGGGCGTTCATGGGCTTGAGTTGCTTTCCGGCGAAGGGCGCCAGTCCTTCTCTGTCGGGATCGAAACCCAACACGGAACAGAGGTCCAGCAGAAACAGCAGGTGGAAATTCGAGAAGTCGCTTTTCAATGCGTTCAGCGTCAGGATCTCCCGTTTCAGCCACTCCGAGAGCCCTTCTTCGTTCGTTCCATCCTTGATCACACGGTAGAGGACTTCGCTCAGGAAAAGCGTCATGGTGTTTTTGTGAATATTCTCCCGAATCCCCGTCAACGGGGTCCGGGTCACGAAATTGCGGGCGTACCAGAGGTCGGATTTCGGATTCTCCGTGATCTCCGCTTCCAAAATATTCAGGGGCAGGAAGCGGGCCATCGATGATTTCGGGCTGACACGCACAAGAAAGCCCCTCCTCCCGTATTCCTCGCTCAGCGTGTGCAGGACGAGGGAGTTTTCACTGAATTTGGTGTAGTTCAGTACGATCAGTTCCGCTTTGGTGATCATAACGCTAACTCGAACCGAAGATACTCCAGATTTCGGGATTTACAAAACGAGGGTGGTCAGTAAGTCAGACCACCCTCGTTGATCACATACGGGACAGGTTTAACGGAGGCTGAGTTCCTGAATCGGTTCCGCAGGTTTCAGGACATCATGCGCCTTCCAGGACTCCGGCTTGGCGAGTTTGTACTGCGCCGTCGCGCGGACGTCCTGCACATCGGCCGCGAAGCGAACCGTGTACGTCCCGGCTGCCGTCTCCCACTGCGAAGCCCCCTCGTTGAAGGAAGCCAGCGTGTACTTATCCACGGGGATGGTCAGCGTCTGGCTCTCGCCCGGCTGGAGTTCACGTGTCTTGGCAAAGCCCTTCAACTCGCAGGCAGGCTTCTCAAGTCCGCCGGCCGGAGCGCTCACATAGAGCTGAACGCTTTCCTTGCCGGCGGCACTGCCCGTGTTCGTAACGGTCACCGTGGCGGTGAAGCCGTCCGCCGTCGCCTTCACCTTGGCGTCGCTGTAGGCGAAGGTCGTATAACTCAGGCCGTAGCCGAACGGATAGGACACTTCCTTGCCCGCTGTCGCGAAATAGCGATAGCCGACATAAATGCCTTCGCTATAGTCGGTAAAATCCACATTCTTGCGCGACGCTCTGCGGGTGTTCATCCCGAATGCACCCATGGAAGTTCCCCCCGTAGAGATATACGGGAAATTCGAGGAAGACGGAATGTCGAGGTAGTTGACCGGGAAGGTCATCGGCAGTTTACCGGAAGGATTGGATTTGCCGCAAAGCACGTCCGCGACAGAATAGCCCCCTTCCTGACCCGGAGTCCAAGCAAGGAGAATCGCATCCGGAATCTGTTTCCAGGAAGCGGTCTCGATCACGCCGCCGATGTTCAACACAACCACCAGCTTCTTGCCGGCCGCATGGTAAGCGTCCGCCAAAATCTGGAGCATTTCGCGTTCTTGTCCGGTCAGCGTCCAGTCTCCGTCCTCCGCCTTACGGTCGGCGCTTTCACCGGCGTTCCGGCTGATCGTAAACACAGCGATGTCGGTCTGAGGAACCATTCTTTCGATGAACCCTCGCTCAATCTTCATTTCAGGGATTACGGGATCTCCGAACAGAATGCTCGAACCACCCCCGGAATTGTTCTTCATGGAGGTTTTGGTGAACCGGATGTACTGCTCATACCATTCCTGGATGCTCTTGTCGACCTCGAAACCATTTACCGTCAAGCCTTCCGCCACATTCCTGATATAAGGCTTGTTCACGTTTCCGGAGCCCGTGCCGCCGGCGATGAAATCATAGGAGGCCGTTCCGTAAAGGGCGACTTTTTTGACATCCTTCATCGGAAGCGCATTGTTTTCGTTCTTCAGCAGAACCAGGCCTTCGGCTGCCGCCTTGCGGATCAGCTCGGCATGGGCTTTGAGGTCCGGTTTGTTGGAATATTTGTATCCGGCGAAGCGTGGTGTCCGGACAATAAATTCAAGCATCTTGCGCACATTCGTATTGAGCTGCTCCTGAGAGATCTCTCCCTTGTTCACGGCAGCGACGATCCGTTCGATCTCGACATCCATTCCGGGTTCCATCAAATCGTTCCCCGCATTGACCGCTTTTACCGTCCCTTCCTTGGTGCCCCAATCCGTCACAACAATGCCGTTGAAGCCCCACTCGTCCCTGAGAATGGTGGTGAGGAGGTCGCGGCTTTGCTGGGTATACTCCCCATTGATCTTGTTGTAGGAAGACATGATAGTCCAGGGATCGGACTCTTTGACCATGATCTCGAAACCCTTGAGGTAAAGTTCACGGATGGCGCGCTGGCTGATGCGCGAGTCATTTTCCATGCGGTTGGTCTCCTGGTTGTTGAACGCGAAATGCTTGGCGCTCACACCGACTCCGTGGCTCTGGATTCCATTGACGTAGGCGGCAGCGATCTTTCCGGAAAGGAACGGATCCTCGGAAAAATATTCAAAGTTACGGCCGCACAGCGGATTGCGGTGAAGGTTCATCCCGGGCGCCAACAGCACATCGGCGCCATATTCCTTCACCTCGTTGCCCATTGCATTGGTAAGATCCTGGACAAGCTGCGTGTTCCAGGTGCTGGCGAGAACCGTTCCCACCGGGAATCCGGTGCAGTAATAGGTGTTCGGGTCATTCGGACGGGTGGGGTCGATGCGAAGACCGGCGGGGCCGTCCGAAAGGACTGTCTGCGGAATCCCGAGACGCGGGATGGCGCGAGTGGTTCCGGCGGCGCCGGGTACAAGCACATCGCTGGAAGCCGTCAAGCTTCCGGCGGTCATGCTTCCCCAGCCCGATCCGACAAGCAATGTAGCTTTTTCCTGGAGTGTCATCGCATCAAGGACTTCCTGGATATTGTCCTTGGTAAGTTTCGGCTGGGCAGCCATTGAAGCAACACATAGCGCCCCGGCAACGAAAAGTAAGATTTTTTTCATAAAAGTATCAGTATTAATAAATCATAATTTTCTCGGAAAAAATTTCCCATTTGTTAATTTACATAAAATAATCGAGACCGGGGCCGATGCTGAAAAAAGAATAGAACAAAAAGACAAACAATTGGACATCCGGAAAAGCAAGAAGGAGAATCTTATCTCACCCGAAGAACTTACTTGAGGCTGAGTGTCTTCAATTCCCCCTGCGGGGCGAGGACATCGTTAACTTTCCAGAATTCCGGTTTGGCAAGTTTGTACTGCGCCGTCGCGCGGACATCCTGCACATCGGCCGCAAAGCGAACCGTGTACGTCCCGGCGGCCGTCTCCCACTGTGAAGTGCCCTCGTTGAAGGAAGCAAGGGTGTATTTGTCCACAGGGATGGTCAGCGTCTGGCTCTCGCCCGGCTGGAGTTCACGCGTCTTGGCGAAGCCCTTCAGTTCGCAGGCAGGCTTCTCGAGTCCGCCGGCCGGAGCGCTCACATAGAGCTGGACGATCTCCTTGCCGGCAGCTTCACCCGTGTTCTTCACGGTCACCGTGGCGGTGAAACCGTCAGCCGTAGCCTGCACCTTGGCGTTGCTGTAGGCGAAGGTCGTGTAGCCCAGGCCGTAGCCGAACGGATAGGACACATCTTTGTCAGCCGTCGTGAAGTAGCGATACCCGACATAGATGTCTTCTTCGTAGTTCACATAGTCGACATCCTTGACCGCGGCTTGCGGCTGCTGCCCGAAGATACCGGCGAGAGGGTTCGCGGCCTGAGGACGCTGGTAGTTGTACGGGAAATTGGCGGAAGAAGGAAGGTCGAGGTAGTTGACCGGGAAGGTCATCGGAAGTTTTCCGGAAGGGTACGACTTGCCGCAAAGCACGTCCGCGATGGTATAGCCGACTTCCTGACCGGGCGTCCACGCCAGCAGAATGGCGTCGGGAATCTGCTTCCAGGATGCGGTTTCGATCACGCCGCCGATGTTCAGCACGACGATCACCTTTTTGTCTGCCGCATGATAGACATCGGAAACCTGCTGAATCATCTGCCGCTCCTGTCCCGAAAGCGTCCAATCTCCATCGACCGCCTTTCGGTCCGCACCTTCGCCGGCATTCCGGCTGATGGTGATGATGGCGATGTCATTGGCTTGTTCAGATCGCTCGATATAACTTCTCGGGATGTCCATCTCGGCAAGAACGGAACCGCCCAGCAAGCCCGTGCGGCCGCCCATGGCCGCGAAAGTCTTCCGGCTGTAATCGACGTAGCTGGCGTACCATTCCTTGAGGTTCTCGTAGACATTGAAGCCGGCGGCGGCGAGCCCTTCGTCAAGGCTGCGGATGTACGGCTTGTTGACATTGCCGGAACCGGTGCCGCCGGCGATCATGTCATAGGAGCCGATGCCGAAAAGCGCCACATTCTTCACGCCCTGCATGGGAAGAGCGGCCCCGTCGTTCTTGAGCAGCACCAGGCCTTCAGCCGCGCTCTTGCGAACCAGCTCAGCATGCGCTGTGAGATCCGGCTTGTTGGAATACTTGTACTCCGCGAAACGAGGGGTGCGTACGATGTATTCCAGCATTCTGCGCACGTTGGTGTTGAGTTGTTCTTCGGAGATATTTCCTTCGCGGACCCCCGCGATGATCCGCGCCACCTCTGTCTCATTGCCGGGCTCCATCAGGTCATTTCCGGCATTGACGGCTTTTACCGTGCCTTCCTTGGCGCCCCAGTCGGTCATCACGATGCCGTTATACCCCCATTCGTCCCGAAGGACGGTGGTGAGCAAACCGCGGCTCTGCTGGGTGAATTCCCCGTTCAACTTGTTGTACGAGGACATGATGGTCCATGGATCGGCCTCTTTGACCATGATCTCGAATCCCTTCAGATAGAGTTCGCGGAGGGCGCGCCGGCTTACCCGGGAATCGGCCATGTTGCGGTTGGTCTCGGCGTTATTGGCAGCATAGTGCTTGGCGCTCACGCCGACTCCGTTGCTCTGGATGCCCTTGACATAGGCGGCCGCCACTTTTCCGGTGAGCAGCGGATCTTCGGAAAAATACTCGAAGTTGCGGCCACAAAGCGGATTGCGGTGAAGGTTCATCCCCGGTGCCAACAGCACGTCGACCCCGTATTCCTTGACCTCCTCTCCCATCGCGGTCGTAAATTCCTCGACGAGCGGGGTGTTCCAAGTGCTGGCCATCACGGTTCCCACCGGAAATCCAGTGCAGTAATAGGTGTTCCGGTCGTTGGGGCGGGTCGGGCTGATGCGCAGTCCGGCAGGGCCGTCCGCAAGCACGGTCCCGGGGATGCCGAGTCTCGGAATGGCGCAGGTAGTGCCGGCCGCGCCGGGCACGAGATTCCTGATCTCCGTCGTGATGCCCGCAAGGGCCTGGCCCCGTCCGGAGCCTACGAGCAGGCTGGCCTTTTCCTCCAAGGTCATGGCATTTAACACCTCGTCGATGTTGTTTTTGTTAAGCTTGGGCTGAGCCGACATAGACGCGACACACAGCGCCCCGGCAACGTAAAGTAAGATTTTTTTCATAAGAGTATCAGTGTTAATTAATTCGGAGAGAACTTCCTTTTCGCCAATTTACATAAAATAATCGGCGCCGGAACCGGTCCTGAAAAAGAATAGAACAAAAAGACAAACAATTGGACATCCGGAAAAGCAAGAAGGAGAATCCGTCCGCGCGTCTTGGCAAAGCCTTTCGGTTCGCCAGACAGTCATGACGGGAATAGGGGGATTTATCCTCTTTCAAGATGCGTGCTCCCGCAGCCAGGCAGCCATGGCGCGGAGGGCCTTGCCGCGATGGGAAATCTCGTTTTTCTGCTCTTCCGAGATGTCGGCGGCAGTCAGACCGGGATATTCGTCGGGCACAAAAACCGGATCGTAGCCGAAGCCTCCGTTCCCGGATTTCCGCAGAGCGATCTTTCCCTCCATCGTTCCTTCAAAGACATGAACCTGATCGCGCAGAATCAAGGTGACGACACTGCGGAAACGCGCGCGACGAGTCGCATGCGGGGTCGCGATACCGTATTCCCGTGCCATTGAGGCCTCGTTTTCGGCATGACTCATCTCCTGAAGCAGTTTGTCCATGTTGTCGTCGAAATCCTTCGACGAGCCCGCGTAACGGGCAGTATGCACGCCGGGGCCCCCGCCCAGAATGTCCACCTCCAGACCGGTGTCGTCGGCAAAGCAGTCACAGCCTGTGCGTGAATGAATATAGACAACTTTTTGAAGCGAGTTTTCTTCCAGCGTTTCCCCCGTTTCGGGAATGTCCTCCATGATTCCCAGATCAGTGGGAGTCAACAGTTCGAAGCCTTCGCCGAGAATTTCCTGCGCTTCGCGCAATTTACCTTTGTTGGCCGTTGCAAACACGATTTTCATGTTGCAAATATAGAAAATTCTTACCTTTGTTATTTGGCATGGCTGTTGCGCCGACAAGTCATCCGAACGAACAAGAAGCATATGAAAATCAAACACCTCATAGCGGCCATCCTGGCCATGGCCATCGCCACCGGGGCCTCGGCCCAGTCAAGCGCTTTTAAACTCGGCAAATGGACGGAGATCCACAACGCCCTCCTCAAGGAGCTCAACCGCTCCTATGTGGATTCTCTTCCGATCGACCGGATCGAACGGGTCGGTATTGACGCCATGCTGCGGGATCTGGATCCGTACACGGTCTATATTCCGGAAGAGGAGAACGAAGACCTCCAGATGATGATCAACAGGACCTACGGCGGCGTGGGAGCCGTGATTTACAAGCCGGATAAAGAGGGGAATGTCATCATCACGGAGCCCTATGCCGGATCGCCCGCCGCCAAAGCCGGGCTCGTCTGCGGAGACGAAATCCTCGCCATCGACGGCCTTTCCACCCACGGGCTGACCAGCCAGGAAGGCTCGGATAAGATGCGGGGGAAACCCGGTACGACCGTTACGCTGCAGGTGCTGAAACTCCGATCGAAAGACACGGTCGATGTCCCCATCGTCCGGGAACGGATCCATCTTCCGGACGTTGAATACGTCGGCATGCTGAACGACACCACGGGGTACATCTTGCAGACAGGCTTCACGGACAATGTATCCACCGATGTCAAAAACGCCTTTCTCCGGCTGAAAGCACAGGGCATGAAGAAGTTGGTGCTGGACCTCCGGGGCAACGGAGGCGGACTCCTCGACGAAGCTGTGAACATCGTGGGCATGTTCGTTCCGAAGGGTTCACTGGTCGTTTCTCAAAAGGGAATCGCCAACGGTTCCAGTTCCGAAATGAGAACCGACACGGAACCCCTCGACATGAAGATTCCGATCGTCGTGCTGGTGGATTCCGGTTCCGCTTCCGCATCAGAAATCGTTTCGGGGGCCCTTCAGGACATGGATCGCGCCACGGTCATGGGGGAAAGGACTTTCGGAAAGGGGCTTGTTCAAACCATTCGTCCGCTTCCGTACAACGGCCAGTTGAAGATCACCACCGCCAAATACTACACCCCTTCCGGTCGCTGCGTGCAGGCCATCGACTACGCGCGCCGCAACGAAGACGGGAGCGTCGGGCATATTCCCGACTCCCTGACCCACGAATTCAAGACGGCACATGGGCGAACCGTCCGGGACGGAGGCGGAATTACTCCGGATTTCGTCGTCAAGGGACGCGACTACAGCCGCCTGACCTATTCCCTCGTCATGAACGGGATCGTCGACCAGTATGCGCTGACCTATGTCCGGGAGCATCCCGAAATCAAGCCGATCGTGGGCGGACGGCCGCTTACGGATGCGGAACTCGCCGCGCGGAAAACGGCGGGACAGGAATTCTTCTTCTCGGATGCTGAATATGCGGATTTTGTAGCGTTCGCCAAAACCAAAGAGTTCGACTACCGCTCCTCCGCCCGCACCCTCTTCGATCAGATGAAGCGGGAACTGGAGAAGGACGGACTCACGGACAATATGTCCGGTGAACTGGACGCCCTGCAGAAAGCGTTGGAAATGGACAAGGAAACCTTCTTGAATCTCAAGAAGAACGAGATCATCCCCTTCATCGAGGAAGAAATCGCTGTCCGGTACTACTTCCAAGAAGCCGGCATCCAAGTCCGCCTCCGCTACGACGATCAGCTCCGCGAAGCCCTCGGGAAACCCCTCATCAGCTACTGATCCGCCGGGCACCCAGTGCAGAGCGGGGTTTGATCCGCCGGGCACTCGACAAGGGCGAGCGAGGTTTGATCCGCCGGGCACTCGGCAAGGGCAGGTTTAATCCGCCGGGCACTCGGCAAGGGCGAGCGAGGTTTAATCCGCCGGGCATCATTGCATCGGCGGGTGTCCCCTCAATGCCGCCCTCCCCCTCCCCCTTGCCCGGTGCTGCTTTTGAGTGGAGCAGCGGGCATAGCGTGTCGGAAGTCAACATATTCATAATGAATATATTAACACAATATTCGCCCTTCCCGGTACTCCACTCAAAAGCAGCACCGGGCAACTCCGTACTCCACTCAAAAGCAGCACCGGGCAACTCCGAAGCAGAAACCACAGAACGGCGGAAACAACTGCGGGCGCGAGAATAGCAATGGACGATCAGAAGTCTTCCACTTCTTGGAAGCGCTTCCTTTCGATCGCAGAAAAATATTCAGCGATCGGTCCGGGCAACATCTCGAGCACGCGAGCCGCTTTTTTTGCAGAGATATGCAGCGTTTCCTTCAGGATTCCTGCCAGCCGGAACCGCTCTTCCATGGACAATTTGGGGATGTCGTCCTTCCCGAACGACTCGTTCGCCAGCTTCCGGGCTTCGCGCCTCATCGATGCGATGGTGAATTTCATTTCTTTCCGGTCCGCCGCGATTTCCGAATCGAAGAGGCTCTCTACTTTCTTGTTGAGATAGAAGTTCAAGCGGCCTGGCGTGCCGAACAAGTTGTTGACAAACCGGTAATTTATATACCCAGCCATCTTGATGAAGCCCTCCCTGTCGAGAATGAGATCCGGATCGGGAATGCTGTGGGTTTTCAAGATTTTCCGCAATGCAAGCCTGCTGAACGTGGCGATCTTTTTCCCTGCAAGATCTTGATGGTGATTGAAATACACTCCGGCCGAACACCAAGGATACTGATTCGGGCTGTACACCAGTCCTGCCACAACCGGATTTCTGAGCACGTAAGCCAGACAGTCTTTCACATTTTCCAAGTCCTTCAAAGGCTTCACCTGCACATTCACCCTTCTCATCGCTTTCCGATAATCATCGTAATTCTTCAGCCTGAATGCCGCCCGCTGCTTGAATCTGGCAATGAACAACCGGCAGTTGTCAACCGTTCCGAACAGCACAAAATGGACATGGGACTCCATTAGACAGAAACCGATCACCACCACGCCGAACAGAGCTGCGAGGATGGGAATGTCATTCATTCCCAGCCGGAAATATTCATTCGACGGAAACAGGATTCTGTCCTTCAACGCCGTCCCGTCCGAGAACGCATGGCAAAACTTCTCTTTCATCCTCCCCCCCCCTTTTTTGCAAAATAAATGAATATTCTAACCGGAAGCGATGCGTTGTGGGGGTATGGAGAAAAATTCTTTCGGTTTCTTTATGAAATTTCTCTTTTTGTGAATATTTCCGGCACCGCTTTTCCCGCGCACGATGCTGACCCCCTGGGGCCCACCATATAATGGCTCTATAATGCTCTATAATGCCCTCCTTGCCCGGTGCTGCTTTTGGGTGAAGTAGCGGGCATGATGTATCGGACATCAACATATTCATTATGAATATATTAACTCAATGAAAAGCATTCCCGGTGCTACATTCAAAAGCAGCACCGGGAAGAGAGGCAGTAGGGACACCCGGGAAGAGAGGCAGTAGGGACACCCGGGAAGAGAAAGGCAGGGGCTTAACGCCGGTTGCGGCCGCCACGCTGTCGAGCGTGGTAGCGGTCATGCTTGGACCGCTCCCACTCTTCTTTCGCTTCGCGATCCTCCTTGATCCGGTTTTCCAGACCGGTTTCGATGAGTTCGTAGTCCAGCAGTTTCTGCTCCAGATTGGTTGCCTTGACGCGGATCTTCACGCGATCGCCCAGGCGGTAGACGATGCCGGTGCGCCTGCCGACGATCCGGTATTGCGCTTCGTCAAACTCATAGAAATCAGATTTGATGTCACGCAGGGGCACCATGCCCTCGATCATCGTAGGATGGACTTCCACATATATGCCCCACTCGGTCAGTCCTGAGATGTTGCCCTCAAACTCCTGTCCGATCTTGTCCTGCATATATTCCACGAGCTTGTACTTGATGCTGTCGCGTTCCGCGTTGGCGGCGATCACCTCCCTTTCGGAAGTATACTGGCACTGCTCTTCGAAATAGACCTTGTTTTGGCTATCAGCGTGATCGAGGTACATGGCAAGCAACCGATGGACCATCAAATCGGGATAGCGGCGAATGGGAGAGGTAAAGTGGGTGTAAAACCTGAAAGCCAAGCCGTAATGGCCGATGTTGTCGGTGGTGTAGATGGCCTTTGCCATCGCGCGGAGGGCGATCATCTGGAAGGCATCGGATTCCGGCTTGTCCTTGGACTCGTCCAACAGGGCATTCAACGAACGAGCCACCTCCCGACCGCTGCCGGTAGGTCCCATCTTGTAGCCGAAATTACCGGCGAATTCAGCCAGTCCGGCGATTTTTTCGGAATTGGGCTCGCCGTGCACGCGGTAGACAAATGTCTTCGCATGCTTGTCTGCCTTGCCGCCCATTTTACCGGATGTGGCGATGAATTCGGCGACGGACCGGTTGGCCAGCAGCATGAACTCTTCGATCAACCAATTGGCCTCCTTGGAAACCGTTTCGTAGACATTGATCGGCCGCCCCGCCTCATCCACCTCCACCTTCATTTCGGGGCGTTCGAAACTGATAGCCCCGTGGGAGAAGCGCTCCTTGCGCAGGAGGGCGGCCAGGTCGTTCAGCGCCAGAATCGCTTCTTTTTGCTCAGCCGGAATCAAGGTTCCTTCCAGAATCCCCGCCTCGGAACCGATCTTCGGATCCTTCTGCGGCGCCTTTCCGTCCGTCCCGCCCCGAAGTTCCATGTTCATGGCTTCGGCGCCGTTGTCGATGATCTGCTGCGCGGTTTCATAAGCGAACCGGTAGTCGGAACGGATCACGGTTCGCCCGAACCAGCGACTGACGATCTTCGCCTTCGGAGTGAGTTCAAAAATCGTAGAGAAGGTCAGTTTGTCTTCGCCGGGGCGCAGGGAACACAGCTTGTTGGATAGTTTCTCGGGGAGCATCGGAACCGTCCGGTCCACCAGATAGACCGAGGTACCCCGTTCCTGCGCTTCTTTGTCCACCAACGAACCGGGCTTCACATAATGGGATACGTCTGCGATGTGCACGCCGACCTCGTAATTGCCGTTGTCCAGTTTCTTGAAGGACAAGGCATCATCAAAGTCCTTGGCGTCGGCGGGGTCGATGGTGAAGGTCAAGGTGCCGCGGCAGTCGCGACGATTTTTCAGATCCTTGGGCGTGATCCCTTCCGAGATGGCGTCGGCCGCCTGTTCGACGGCCGGTTCGAACCGGTACGGAAGGCCGTATTCGGCCAGAATCGCATGCATCTCCGTGTCATTGGCTCCGGGTTCGCCGAGGATGTCCACGATATGACCCTTCGGGTTCGGTTCTCCCCGATCCCAGCCGTCAATCACGGCAGCGACCTTCATTCCTTTCAGTTTGTTCGGATCCTGATCTTCGGGAATCGGGACCGAGATGTCGTAAGGCATATTCCGGGATTGCATCAGCACCCAGGCCTGGGCGCCCACGATGTGAAGCACACCTACGAAAGGTTTGCTGCTTCTTTCGATGATTTCTATGATTTCACCTTCCCGGCGCTTGTCGTTTCCTTTCCCGCCTTTTTCGCGCGTCACCACCACCTTGACCCGGTCTCCGTTCAACGCGCCCCGGGTTTTGGAGGCCTTCACGAACACATCATTGTCCGGATCGTCTGCAATCACCACGAATACGTATCCTTCACGGGCCATCTGGACCTTGCCCGTTACCTGCAGACGCGGTTTTTTGGCCGGCCTTTCCTTGCGTGAACCAAATTTGCTGTCCCGCAGGATTTGCCTGCCGCTTTTTCGGCCGCCACCTTGACGGCGCTTGCTCTTGCTCATAACTTGCCTGTTGATTCACCTGCAAAGGTACGAATATTCAGGGACATCGTATGGTGCGAAACCGGCATATTTACATCTTTGCAAAGACGGAATTCGGCGGATAAACCCCTTTTTGTTCCTCATCAAGAAACATATAGGAAGTTATTCTCGAATAGTCGCTATTTTCCTTTCGCGCCACCAATTCGACATCTCTTTCCCAAAAAACAACCGCTCTATTCATATTTGACTAAAATATTGATTACTTTACTCATAATACTAACACCAATAACACCAATAACATTTTCTCATGAAAAAAACGTTATTTTCTCTTCTGATAGGCTTGGCTGTGAACATTGCCATGTCCTCTATGCTGTTCGCCCAAAGCGGCTACGACGTCAGAGGTGTGATTGTCGATCAGATGGGCCCCGTAATGGGAGCATCGGTACTGGAACAAGGCACCAACAACGGCGTCTCCACCGGCGAAGACGGCTCCTTCTTCCTGCGTGTTTCAAGCGGGAATGCTATCGTGGAAATCACCTTCATCGGCTACAGGACGATGACGTTCCCGGCCAACCAAGTGCCTGCCAGAATTTCTCTTGAGGAGGATTCGGAAATGCTTCAGGAAACGGTTGTGGTCGGTTACGGCACATTGGAAAAACGGGAAATTTCCTCTTCCATCGTCAGTGTGACTTCCGAAAACTTCAACAAGGCCGCGTCCGGCGACCCGATGCAGCTTTTGGTCGGCAAAGTGGCTGGCCTCAATATCGATGTCGCAGCCAGCGGAAACAGTACAAACTTCCAAATCCGAGGCGCGACTTCCATAACCGGAAGCAACCGTCCCCTCGTCGTCATCGACGGTATGATCGGAGGCTCCTTAAGCGATGTCTCGACCCAGGACATCGAGTCCATCTCGATTCTCAAGGACGGTGCTTCAGCCGCAATCTACGGAACTCGCGGAGCCAACGGCGTCGTGCTCGTCACGACCAAGAAGGGTTCAGGGACCGCAGGTAGACTGAGGGTCACCTACGACAGTTACTTCGCCATCCAGGCTCTCCACAAGATGCCTGAGGTCTACAACCTTGACGAATGGCTCGAAATGAACGAAGAGACCGGAAGAGGCAAAGCTGATTTCGGCAACCGCATTGATCGTGCCTATTGGAATGCGCTCAGGAACGACGGTCTCACCTATGACCACAACCAGCACATAACCTTCGCTGGGTCCACGAACAAGAGTCACTACAGCCTGTCCCTCGACTACGTTGATAGGAACCAGCTCCACAAGAACCAGGATTCCCAAGAGTACAGTCTGCGTTTCCAGATGGGACAGAAGATGCTGAACGACGTCATCGAGACCAACACCATCGCCAGCATCCGCGCGAATCTGAGCGAAGGAAACGGCGGCAGTCTTGGCGGAACGGTCTTTATGAACCCGACGGTTCCGGTCTACGACGAGACCACTCCGACCGGCTTCTACTGGCCGACCAGCTCGACCGGCTCGACCAACGCCGTCGAACGCAACCAGATTCCCGAGAGCAAGAGCCACTCCACGACCATGAATTTCCAACAGGACGTAAAGGCCACCCTGCTTTACACTCCGGCCAGCCTGCTCACCACGAACGTAACTGTCGTCGCGAGGTACAATTCCTCTTACGATCACAACTACACCCCTTCCACCATGCAGACCTGCCAGATGTGGAACAACTACGCCGGTGTAGCGTCACTGTCCAGCAACAACGGCCTGAGCCTGGGATTCGACTGGCTTGTGAACTACAACCTGCAAAAGAACACACACTCCCTCAAGACTGTCGCCGGGTACTCTTACAACCAGTACGAGGGCGAAAGCATGAACATGACCAACTACGACTTCCAATACGACAACTTCCTGTGGTATTCCATAGGGGATGGAACCTATCTTAAAAGCGGACAGGCCAGTATGGGATCCGGTAAGTCTTTCAACAAAATCGCCGGCGTATTCGGAAGGGCCACCTACACCTGGAGCAACCTGATCACCGCTACCGGCTCCCTTCGTTACGAAGGAAGTTCCAAGTTCGGAAAAAACAAAAAATACGGATTGTTCCCTGCCCTTTCCGCCGCATGGACCTTGACGAACATGGGCTTCATGTCTTCCACCAAGAGTTGGGCTGACGAGATCCGCATCCGCGCTTCCTACGGTGTCACCGGACGAAACGCCAACAACGACTACAGTTCCCTTTCCACGTACAGTTCGAAAGGATCCAATTACCTGATGGACGGAGAATGGGTCCCCGGTTATGGGATATCCAGAAATTCCAATCCGAACCTCGGATGGGAGACCGCGGTGGTCTACGACTTCGGCGTGGACTTCGAACTTCTGGGCAGAAGGCTCACGGGATCCATCGAGTATTTCGACCGCAGATCCGAAGACTTGCTCTACACCTATACCGCCCCCCAACCTCCATATGTTTACAGCAGCATCACCCTCAACCTGGGTTCAACCAGCAACAAGGGAACAGAAGTCGCCCTTACATGGCGCGACAGAATCGACAAAAACTGGAGCTACAGCATAGGCGGAACGTATTCCTATAGCGATGCCACGCTGAGGAGCATCGGAGATGACGTCTATGCCGCATCCTACATCGATCTGGGAAGCACTGGAGGGCTGGGCAGCAGCGATAGCTTCTTCCGCCTCCACAAAGGCACCCGCATCGGAACGCTACGCGGCTTCGAGTATGCCGGCTACACCGAGGACGGACAACTGCTTCACCATACGGCTGATGGAGGCACCGCTACCAAGACCGGGGTGAAAGATGACGACAAGGTAACCATCGGAAACACCCTTCCCAGACACAGCTTCTCCCTCAATCTCACGCTCAACTACAAGCAGTGGGAACTGACCGTGAACGGCCGCGGTCTTGCCGGAATGGACATCTGGAATTCCCAGAAGCAGAGTTACGGCTATCCCGGAGTACAGGCTGAGAACTTTCTCAAGAGCGCCTACAGGGACTATCCTTATTTGACCGCCGACAACAACTACCTGAACTCCTTCTTCCTCGAAAAGGGAGACTGGTTCAAGATCGAAAAGGTCAGCCTCGGCCGCAATTTCAACTTCAAGCAGAACAAGCTTGGATTCGAGCACGCCTACATCTATCTTGCCGCGACCAACCTTCTGACTCTTACCAAGTTCTCCGGAGTGGACCCGTCCACCGTTTCGTCCATCGGACTGACTCCCGGCATCGCGGGATCCACATCCCTGTACACGACCAAGATTACGCTCGGTGTATCGGCAAGATTCTAATCCTTTGAAAACCAAACAAAGATATTCTCAGATATGAAAAAGTTCTATATAATCTTATCCAGCCTCTTCCTTGCACTCGCAGCTACAAGTTGCTTCGACATGGAAGAGCATCCCTTCACACTTTTGGATGCTGGAAACTATTTCACAGATGAAGGATCCGTCAAGCAGGTCATCGCCAACATCTATGCCCAGGAGCAAGGAGACCTCTCTGAACTTTACTGGTATGCCCAGGAACTTTCAGCCGACCAGATAACCTGGCGTTCCTGGAATGGTGGCAGCTGGGGCTGGGACAGCGGGGACAAATTCGTCCTCTCCACCCACACCTGGACTCCGCTTTCAACCTATGTCAACAGAATATGGAATGGAGCCTGGACCGCAATCGGTCTCTGCAACAACTTCATCGATGACATAAGCGGAATAGCCGCCTCCGATCTCGGGATAACTGAAGAAATAAAGCAGGGCTACATCTCCGAAGTCCGGACATTCAGGGTCTATTGCTATTACAATGTCTTTGAAGTCTTCGGAAGCACGATCCCCCTAACTACGAGCACGGACACCAAAGTCCTTCCTCTGAGCGCTTGCGACGGGATCACCTTCGAAGAGGGTAACAAAAAAATCTGCGACTGGATGATCCAGGAGCTGGACGAAACCCTTCCGGACCTCCCGGTGAACGGCTCCGTCAACCGTTGCTCGCAGGCCATGAACAGGATGTTGAAGATGCGTATCCTGCTGAATTCGGAGATCTTCGCCGGAGAAGCAAAATTCGCGGAATGCAAGAGCCTGGCCAAGGACATTATCGACGGCAAATACGGAACCTATTCCCTCGCCCAGAAATACCAGGACATCTATTCGGCCAACAACAACACGAACTGCAAGGAGATTGTCTTCGCATTCTCGAGCGAACTGACTTATAATCAGAGGTCCACCAACATGCGAAACGGCCCGTTCATGAGCTATGTTTTCACCAGTTATTTCAACACGACACAGCGTCATGCGGGATGGAATTGCACCTGCGCCACACCTTCCTTCGACAACAGCAGCAACTTCTATGATCAGTGCATGCGCAACGAAATCGTCAGATACGACACTACTTGGCGTAAGGACGGGACGTATCGTCTGAAAGCGATTTATGAACCGGTGGTATTGAACGAAATGTACGACAAGGAGCTGGCTACCTGCTTCCTGGATCCGCCCTACAACGACAAGCTTGGAGCTTTCCGCGAGCGCTTCGATCCCAGAGACATCCGCCTTGTGAAACCCTACAATGACGACACCGGGGAGAACTGGGGAGGAATGTTCCTTGAAGGCGTGATGCGTGAAAATTACGGCACGGGAAAGGTTCAGATGGCTGACGCGGACCGCAACGGTATGGGATTGGTCTATGTGGATCAGGTAGGAAACTTCCAGGGCAAGGGAGATCATCCGCTGCAGATCGTGGAGAATCCCCGCTGGGGCGAGACCAACAGCGGCCTCCGCACGGCGAAGTACCCCTATTACACCAGCGACTCCCCTTACGACTTCTGTGATCCCGATGTGGTTGAATTCCGTCTTGCCGAGGTGATCTACACCTATGCGGAGTGCCTCCTCAGGGAAGGCGACCAGGCGGGAGCGAAGGAACAGGTCAACCTTGTAAGGAAGCGTTACTTCTCGGACAATGACTGGAACAATGGGACGACCATCAATGGCAAGACCTATGTAGGAGCCAAAGATCAAGCTCCGCGCGGGTTCGGCAGTGCCTTCGACATGGACCGTATGTTGAGTGAATGGGGGCTCGAATTCTATGATGAGGGCCATAGACGCAGGACAGACCTACGTCGTTTTGACAAATTTACTCAAGGACAATGGTGGTTCTTTGGTCGCGCTACGGAAACCGGCTATGACCTCCCCGCAAAGAGAGACCGAAAATATGAGTGGTTCCCTGTTCCGGAAAGGGCCTTGACCGCCAACCCCGGACTTTCACAGAATCCGTATTACTAGTATCCGTCGATTTTTGCGAATAGGCGCGATTTCATTGTAATAATTGCGATAATTCTCATATGCTGTCAGCAAAATGCACAAGAATAGGGCTCGGGCATTACAGATAATCGTCATCTTCGCGTTTCTTCACGCCATCTTAAGTCTAGTCGCCAGGTTCACCGGTTTCAACGATGAACTGACGTTGACTCTGCTTACGATGATGATGTCCATTCTTTTATCCTTGGAAACCAGGATGAACTTGGCCTTCATGTTGATTTGGCTTATCCTTGTAAATTTCGGGGGCCTGTTTCTCGGGAAATGGATCGGATGGACGATGCGGCATGTCCTCTACCAAGGCTGTAAGTATCGATTTTATCTCATCGGCCCGTCCTCCACTTTCGTTACCACCGCGGTTCTCGGATTCGCTCAGCTCGCTTGTGCATTGCTGGTCAGCAAAAAGAAAAAAAATGTCAAAACAGACCTCGGCAACGATATCGTTTGGCTTCTCTTTGCGTTCCTGACCGTTATAACAATAAGGATGTCCTTGATCCTCAAATCAGCGGACGACCTTTTCAGAGAGAACATAAGTCTGAATATTACTATCGATTACGCTTTCACGCTCTTGGCGGTCTTCTATATGGCAAGATATTCCTTGAAAGCAAAGAAGGCAATGGACAGAGAGGCGGAGATGAGGCATCAGGCTCAGTATAGCTACAAGAACCTGAAGCAACAGATAGAGCCGCATTTCCTGTTCAACAGTCTGAATTCTCTCGATGGCTTGATCAAAACGAAGGATACGGCCACGGCCTCAAGTTTCGTAAAAAAATTATCCCGACTATATCGTTATATGATTGATAATGAAAATGAACCGTTGGTCTATCTGGAAGATGAGATAAAATTCGTCAAGTTGTATGTTGACCTTATGAAAGTGAGATTTCCGAAGGGATTCGATGTTGTTATGGATTTGTCGGACAAGGGATATAAACATTTTGTGGTTCCCTGCGCGATTCAACTCTTGGTTGAAAACGCGACGAAGCACAATGCCATAACAACCAAAAATCCTCTGACAATCAACTTGTTCATCGATGGAGATTACATTGTCGTTTCCAATAACATCATCCCCAAGGAAACATCGCAGCCCTCAACCGGCCGTGGACTCACATATATTAGCCAACAGTATTTGGACAAAGCCGGCAAGGACATTATCATTGTCCAAGACAAAGAAAGTTACACGGTTAAACTTCCTTTAATTTGAACCGATATGAAAGCCTTGATCGTCGAAGATGAGAAGATGGCACAAGATATCTTGGTGGATGCTTTGGCGTCCTGCTTCCCGGATATCGAAATCGTCGGCAGGACGGATTCCGTAGAAAGCACATTGAATTGGCTTCGCGCCCCGGGCAACAAGCCGGATTTGATTTTTATGGATGTGGAGTTGCTTGACGGGAATTGCTTCGAAATCTTTCGTCAGGAAACGATTTCTGCCAAGGTGATCATGACTACAGCCTACGACAAATATGCCGTCAAGGCATTTGAAGCGGGCTGTGTCGATTATCTTCTTAAGCCTTTTGACGAAGATGAACTGACGAGGGCGGTGAATAGATCCAAGAGTTCCATGGAGACCTTCGATGCCAAGACAATTCTTGAAGCAGTGGATAGAATTTATAATGAGAGCAAAGCCGCCAGGCAAACAAGCAGGCGGCGCTTCCTCATTCGCCTTGGTCCCAAAATAATCCCTGTGGACGTATCCGACATATCCTATTTCTATGTGGAGGGTAAAAGCAAGTATATCGTAACCAGAAGCGGAACTCAGTATTATATCGACATGCCGACGGAAACTTTTTTGGAAGAACTGGATCCTCATCTGTTTTTTAGGATTTCTCGCAATTATATCGTTTCCGCTTCTGCGATAAAGGATATCAGTCGCATTGAAGGAGGGAGACTGAAGGTCGTGCTTTCTACCAATAACATGGAGATGACAGTTTCCAGGTCAAGAGTGAGTGACTTTCTTGCCTGGCTGATGTAAAAACATGAACATTAAAATGAAAAAATTTATAATCCTTATCGCCATGGCGCTCGCTATGGCATCCTGTACCAAGAATAAATCTGAAGTATTTCCTGAAATACCGGCTCCCGCCGATGTGGTCATGTACCAGATCAACCCTCGGAATTTTGCCGAGAAGAACGCTTTCATTGCAATCAAAAACCATGTTGCCGAAATCAAAGAACTCGGAGTAAACGTCGTTTGGTTCATGCCTATCTGTGAAATAGGAGTCGAAAAGGCCGTAAAGTCACCCTATTGCGTGAAGGATTACACGGCAGTGAACCCGGAATTCGGCACGATGGATGATTTCAAATCCCTCGTGGAAGATTTCCATGACAGAGGAATCTGTGTCATCATCGACTGGGTGGCGAACCATACATCGTGGGACAATAAGTGGATTGAAGATCATCCTGACTGGTATACGACCGACGAAACCGGTGAAATCATATTCCCGGAAGGAACAGGATGGAGAGACGTGGCTGATCTTAATTTTGACAACGCGGACATGCGCCAGGCGATGATCGACGCCATGAAGTTCTGGGTTGAAGAAACAGGGGTGGACGGCTTTCGTTGCGATGCGGCCGACTACGTCCCATTCGATTTTTGGGAAGACTGCGTCAGTCAACTGAGGGCGATCCCCGACAGGACTCTCCTGCTGCTGGCCGAGGGACAGCGCAAAGACCATTTCACCGCCGGCTTCGACATGAATTACGCTTGGCAGTGGCTCTCCGCCTTGCGGAGAGTCTATAATGGGGCGCAGGTCAGGCTAGACAATCCCGACGAAGGCGAAAGACGCCGTCCTGCCCGGACGGTGACCCGTCAGGTCCCGGCAAGTTCATTGTTCTCCGCGGATTCTTCCGAATATGCCGGTATTCCCGAGGGCCGTGTCAAACTGCGCTTCATCACCAATCACGATGAGAATGCCAAGATGTCTCCGATACGCGAGTTCTTCGGCGAGGACGGCTCGATGGCCGCCTTTGTGGCTACAGCGTTCATCCATGGAGGAGTGCTCATCTACGACTGTCAGGTTGTGGGCTATCCCGGAAAGATTCAGTTCTTCAACTATGCCAAGGTGGACTGGAATTCTCACAGGGAACTGCGTGAAGAATACACGAAGCTCATCGGCATCTACAAATCGAATTCCTGTCTGAGAAGCGGAGATCTCGTTCCTTATCCCGACGACAACGTGCTGATGTTCGAGCGGAAAGACAAAGCCGGAGTCGTTTTGGTTCTCGCGAACCTCCGCGATTCCCAGCAGTACATTTCCATCCCGGAGAATCTCCGGAACCAAGAATATGTCAATCTCATGACCGGAAACCGCGCTCCCCTCACCGACTCCGAACTTCTTTTGATGCCCTTCGAATATCTTGTCCTCAAACTCTCATAGCCATGAAGATCCTGAGAATTCTGCTTCTCGCTATTGTGGGGCTGCTGCCGGCACGGACTCTGCCGGCGGCCGACATACAGAAGGTCGAACCGCCTTTCTGGTACGTCGGAATGGAAGACAACGAACTTCAGGTCCTTGTCTACGGCGAGGACATCTCGTCTTCGACATTCTCCATCGAGCCCTACAAGGGGGTGGAAGTCAAAGAGGTCCGCAAGGTGGACAGCCCCAACTATTTGTTCGTCTATCTGGACATTTCCAATACAGCGCAACCCGGCGAGATGACATTCAAGTTTACGGATGGCGGCGCCACGGTTTCGAAGCGCTTTGAACTCCGTCCCCGAAACACGAAACCGGGAGCGTTGGGATTCGGCCCCGAAGACGTGCTCTACCTCATTACGCCCGACCGGTTCGCCAATGGCGACGCCGCGAATGACACCCTGGAGATGGCCAGAGTCAACAGAAGCCGCTCGGGTGGTCGGCATGGCGGAGACATAAAGGGAATCGTGGACCACCTGGACTACATCAAGGAACTCGGGGTCACCGCGATATGGCTCAATCCCGTCCAAAAGAACAGCGCGAATACCTATCATGGTTATGCAATCACGGATTTCTATGACATTGATCCGAGGTTCGGCACCTTGGACGACTACATCGATTTCGTAGACAAGGCCCATTCAATGGACTTAAAGGTGGTCATGGACATGATTTTCAACCATTGCGGCAGTTCCCATTGGTGGATGGAAGATCTGCCGACGAAAGACTGGCTGAATTACGACAACACTTTCGTGCCCACAAGCCACCAGAAATGGACAGCCGTGGACCCGCACGCGGCTCCGTCAGAAAAGAAGGCATTCACCGACGGATGGTTCAACAGGGGAATGCCCGACCTGAACCAAAGGAATCCTCTTGTGAGCAAGTATCTCATACAAAACAGTATGTGGTGGATAGAGACGGCTCGCATCGATGGCGTGCGCCAGGACACCCATCCCTATATGGACGCCGAGTTCGGAGCGAAGTGGTGCAAGGCCACATTCGAGGAATATCCTGATTTCAACATTACCGGGGAGACCTGGTACCCTGTCGGAAGCGGTTTCCCTGCCTGGTGGCAGCGCGATTCCAAAGTCAACGAATTCGACACCGGGCTCAAGACGGTTATGGATTTCAATTTGGCCTTCCTGGTTCCCAGGGCATTCGAAGAGCCCAATGAATCGGCGGACGGACGGGCTACCGGACTGTTCACGATTTATGTTTCGATGGCGAGCGACTTTTTGTACAAAGACCAGGACAACATTCTGGTATTCCTGGACAATCACGATCTGGGTCGCTTCTCCAAAGTCACGGATGTGGGTCTGAACAAGTACAAACAGGGAATCGCGTTCATCCTGACCACCAGGGGCATTCCCCAGATCTACTACGGAACCGAGCTGCTTTTCACCGCCACGAAGGAGGAAGGTGACGGAGCCATCCGCAAGGACATGCCCGGCGGCTGGGCCGGAGACACCAGAAGCGTCTTCACCGCCGAAGGCAGAACCGAGGCGGAAAATATGGCGTGGAACTACATGAGCCGGCTCCTCCATTGGCGGAGGACATCCAAGGCGGTTACCCGGGGACGCATGATCCAGTACGCTCCGCTCTCACAGTACGGGGACTGCTATGTCTACGCCAGGATCAAGGATGACCAGACGGTTCTTGTCATCCTGAACGGATCCGACAAAGACGCCGATCTGGACATGTCCCGCTACAGCGATGTGATCAAGGATTTTACAAGGGGTGTCGAAGTCTCCACGGGAGAGATTCATGACATAACCACATCCCTGCATGTGCCCGCCAGAGGAACCTTTGTAATGGACTTGACAAAGTGATCTCATCATGAAAACAATCATACGTTCAATACCGGCCTTCATCATTCTCACCTTCTGTCCGATGCTTTCCGCGCAGGAGGGGGGAAAGGATATGCCTGTCCAAAAGACCGTTGCCTACACGCCTGTTTCAGGCATGAATACGAGCGAGGATTTCACCGTGTCGAGCAACGGCCACGACATCTGGGTGGAAAGCATCGGCCCCGGGGGTATGGAGAACCTCAACGCAGCCGTTTTCTCTTGTGAGGGCCGGCAGCGCATTATAATCAACGCAGGAGAACCGATAGAAAGTTACTCCATACAACCCAAGAGTACGGGGATCAGAGGCGCCGCGAAAGGCGAAAGGCTCGAATTTGAGATCCCGGGGCCATGCAAACTCTACATCAAGGTCAATTCCAAGCCTTACCTTGCATTGTTCGCCAATCCATTGGAAACCGATGCTCCGAAAGAAGGCGCGAAAGGGGTGGACTATTACGGCCCCGGAAACCATGATGTCGGGCAGATCGAAATCCATGACAACCAGACCATCTACATCTCCGGGGGAGCGCATGTCTCCGCCCGCGTCACCGGCTCCGCCAAAAACGTGCGAATTTTCGGGCGCGGCTCCTTGACCGGCAACATAAGGGTGTCCGGTTGCGAGAATTTCAGCGTCGAAGGGATCTTCATGCGCAACACCAGCGGCTGGGCCAATACGGTCACGAACAGCACGGCCACGGTCTACGACAATGTAAAGGTCTTTTCACACACGGGGACGTGGGGCCTTGATGGAATCAACCCCGTCTCTTGCAAGGGTTTCCTGATCAACGACTGTTTCCTCCGCACGAGGGATGACTGCGTCGCGGTCAAGTCCAACGGCAATCCCGAAGACTACGATCTCAGTTCCCGCGACATCACTGTGGAGAACAGCATCATGGTCGGATGGGATCATGCGGACGGAGTGACGCTCGGATTCGAACTCAATGGAGGGGCCGTAGAAAATGTGCTGGTCAGGAACTGCGACATCCTGAGAGCCCGCGGATCCGGAAGGACAGGGGGACATTCCGCTTTCAGCATCGTCTGCGACGGAGCGTCCCAGGTCAGAAACATCTACTTCGAGGATATCCGTGTCGAAGCCGACATAGAGTACAAGAATCTGGAAATAATCCTTACGGAGGCCGAGCGCTACGGCAATGGCGTCATGGGCTCTCTGGAAGGAGTGCACCTTAAGAACGTAAGTTGGGAGAATGCCATGAAACCCTTCACGATCGTTGGCCATCCGACTCGTTTCGTGAAGAATGTGACTTTCACCAATTGCTATGTCGGAGGCAAGCTCCTGACCGGACTGGAGGATGCCGACTTTCAGATTGAATTCGCCGAAGGCATCGAATTCGTTCCCGGCGGAGCTGTGACCGTAGACCGTTATCCGAACCAGGAAGTCAGGGGACGAGTTGCCGGCCAAAGAAGACCGACGGGAACCGCCCAGAACAGATAAACGCATCAATAACCGGAAAATATGAAAAAAGCAATCTTGATCTCAATCGCCACATTGGGTCTCGCCGCAGCATGCAACAGCTCGTTCGATGCAGACTCGATTCCTGATGCCACCGAGCAGCAGGTGACCCACGTAGAGCCTCTTTCCTGGTGGACAGGGATGAAAACACCGCTTCAACTCTTGGTGAACGGCACGAATATCAGCGAATACGACATCCGGATGGAGGGTGCCGGAGGCGTCTCTGTGAAGGGGATTCACAAGGCCGACAGCCCCAACTACCTTTTCGCGGATATCCAAGTTCCTGCCGGCGCAAAGCCCGGGACTTACTATCTGGTTTTCAGCAAAGACGGCAAGGATGCATTCAAACAGCCTTATGAAATCTCCGAGCGTCAAGCCGGATCCGCCGACAGAGAGAGTTTTACTACGGCCGATCTCGTCTACCTGCTCTGCCCTGACAGATTCTCAAATGGAGATCCTTCGAATGACTCCACTGCCACGGCTGTGGAAGGAGTCAACCGAGCCCAGGCTTTCGGCCGCCACGGCGGAGACCTGCAAGGCATGATCAATCACCTTGACTACATCGCGGATCTCGGCGCCACTGCCATCTGGCCTACGCCTTTGCTGTTCGATAATGCTCCTCGCGGCTCTTATCACGGTTATGCTGCGGCTGACTACTATCAGATCGATCCTCGTTTCGGCACCAACGAACTCTTCAAGGAGTTTGTCTCAAAAGCCCATGAAAAAGGCATCAAAGTCATCATGGACATCGTGACAAACCATTGCGGAACGGAACACTGGTGGATGAATGACCTCCCGTTCAAGGACTGGATACACGTCTTCGACAATTACACGAGAACCAGCGGAAGATTCTCTACTGTGCTTGACCCGCACGGCTCCGAGTATGACAGGAATCTTCTCGTAAGCGGTTGGTTCACCGGCAACATGGCCGACATGAATCTCGACAACCCCTTCGTGCTGAAGTATTTCCAGCAATGGGCGATTTGGTGGATCGAATATTCAGGCCTTGATGGTTTCCGTGTGGACACCTATCCCTACAACGAGCCGATTCCGATGAGCCGGTGGAACAAGGCCGTGACAGACGAGTATCCCAATTTCAACATCGTGGGTGAATGCTGGGACGGAAACACCGCAGGCTGCGCCTACTGGCAGATGGGCAACCCTAACAGCGATGGTTTCAACTCCCTGCTGCCCTCGATCATGGATTTTCCGCTCCGTGACGCCATGGTCAGCGCCTTCCGGAGCGCGTACAAGGACACGGACACGCCGCTGCAGCCTCAAACCCGGCAGGGCCCTGGCGGACGTGCCCGCGCTCCGCGCGGCGGCAATGTCAGCTCGCTCTACAATGTAATTTCCAAGGATTTCCTGATTCATGATCTGTCCAATCTTCTCGTTTTTGGAGGCAATCATGACCATGCCCGTTTCGCCGACGAGATCGGTGAAGATCCTGCCAAGATGAAATTGTTTTATACATTCCTTGCTACCGTCAGGGGTATCCCGCAAATATTTTACGGCGACGAGATGATGTTCGCCACACACAGTCAGCGCAAGAGCGACGGCGAACTTCGCCTTGACTTCCCGGGCGGCTGGGCCGGCGACGAAATCAACCTCTTCACCGAGGAGGGTCGGGCCGCCGTGGCTTCTGAAGATTCCACAAAGGAATACTATGCTGCCAAGGAACTCCATGACTATGCCCGCAAGCTTTTCCAGTGGAGGAAAAGAACCCCAGTCATCCACACCGGAAAAACCCTTGAATTCCTTCCCGACAACAACACGTACGCCTACTTCCGCTACAACGATTCGGATGTGGTCTTCGTGTACATCAACAATTCCTACGAGGACGCGCAAGTTCCCTGGTCCCGCTATTCCGAGATTTCCGCCAATCTTGGCGAAGGAACGAATGTGGTTACCGGAGAGAAGGTGACGGTTTCCGATACAACTGTTGTCCCTGCCAACACCGCGCTTGTCGTGGAATATGCAAAGTAAACAAACTTGTCAGATCATGAAAATCCTTCAAAGAACAGTTTCCTTTCTTGTCTTGGCGCTTGTGTCGGCCATTATGGTCTTCTCCGCTGAAATAGAAAGGATCGAGCCTGCCAACTGGTGGGTGGGGATGAACAATCCCAATCTTCAAGTTTTAGTCTATGGCCCGAACATCGCGCGTTGCGATGTCTCGATCGACTATCCGGGAGTCACCCTCAGCGAGATTTCCAAGGTCGAGAACCCGAACTATCTCTTCCTGTACTTCACCATCGCCCCTTCCGTTCAGCCGGGCACCATGCGCATCGAGTTCAAGGAAGGCAGAAAGACGACGACCAAAGATTTCGAGTTTTTCCCCAGAAACACGAAACCGGGGGCGATGGGCTTCACCACGGAAGACGTGCTTTATCTGATCATGCCGGACCGTTTCGCCAATGGCAATCCCGACAATGACGTCTACGATGGAATCGCAGTGGACAGAAGCCGCGGCGGACGTCATGGAGGCGACTTGGAAGGCATTGAGAAGCATCTCGGCTACATCGACAGCCTCGGCGTGACGGCCATCTGGTTGAATCCGGTGCAGTACAACAACAGCGGAGCCTCGCATGGCTATTCCATAACCGATTTCTACAAAATCGATCCCAGACTGGGAACCAATGAAGAATATTCCCGCATGGTGGACGCCGCTCACGCAAAAGGCATAAAGGTGGTTATGGACATGATATTCAACCATTGCGGAAGCGGTCACTGGTGGATCTATGACATTCCTTCTTCGGATTGGTTCAATGCGCCGGAATATGCCAAGAGACTTGAGCAACAGCACAAAGACCTTGTTTCCGGCAAGATCACGCAGGAGGAGCTTCGCGCGCAGACGAGAGGACGTTCCGGAGGTCGGAGCGGATTCGAGGGCAGGCAGGAGGACGGCTACCTGCAGACGACCCATTTCAAATGGACCCTGATGGATCCGCACGCTCCCCAGTCGGAAAAAGACATACTCCTGAACGGCTGGTTCTCCAGAGGGATGCCCGACCTCAACCAAAAGAATCGGCATCTCGCCGCTTATCTGATTCAGAACAGCATCTGGTGGATTGAATATTCCAGGATAGACGGCATCAGAATGGATACTTACCCCTATGCCGACTACGATTTCATGACCCGCTGGTGCAGGGAGATCGAGGATCAATATCCTGACTTCAGCATTGTCGGCGAGGGCTGGTATCCCCGCAATTCCGCCGTAGCGTGGTGGCAGAAGAATTCCCCTGTGAACGAACGCAACACCCATCTGGAAATAGCCATGGACTTCGACCTCGCGTTTACGGCCAAGAAAGAGTTCAACAATGTCAGTTCGCATCGCGAAGGGTCCGAGGCCGGGCTTTTCAAACTCTACGAAGCCGTCGCGCAGGATTTCCTGTTCCCTGATCCCGACAATGTACTGGTGTTCCTGGACAACCATGATCTTCCGCGTTTCATGGGCAGGGAGGATTCTCTGTGGCGCTTCAAGCAGGGAGTGGCTTTCCTTCTGACCACGAGGGGGATCCCTCAACTCTATTACGGTACGGAGATCCTTATGCGTGACGGAGGAGACAACAGGGCGGATTTCCCGGGTGGCTGGATTGAAGACGAGCGCAACGCTTTCACCGCCGCCGGCCGCACACCCGAACAGAACGAAGGATGGAACTTCATCTCCAAATTGTTGCAATGGAGAAGAACTTCAGAAGCCGCCAAGACTGGAAAGCTGGTGCATTATACTCCGGATGCGACATCCTGCTACGTCTACGCCAAGATCAAAGGGGACGATACCGTTCTTGTCGTGATCAATGGCAGCAGCCAGAAGAGGCATCTCGACATGTCCCGTTTCACGGAAGTGATCGGCTCGAACACCAAAGGAATAGATGTCGTTTCCGGGCAAACCGTCCCGGTCACCGGTAGTTTGGACGTGCCTGCCAGAGGAGTCTATGTGTTGGAACTTGCACAATAACAACAACATAACGAAGATTTTCAAGACTTCCGGTGGCTGGATTGAATAGTTCAACTATGCTTTCCCCGTGATATTGACCGCCAAATCGCTGAAATTAACAAGGAATTCGGCGGTCAATTTTATTTTCTTCACCGGCAAGAATAGCCTCTCGTCCGGAAAATTTTCGTAATTTTACAGATCTGAACAAGACCAGGCTTCAGCAGCCTAGAAAAAAATACCATGGCAGATCTGAAAAACGACAGCAGAATCGTGCTGACCCTCGATGCCGGCGGAACCAATATGGTCTTCGGCGCGATGAAATCCGGGGAATATCTCGGGGAACCGCTGACCTTGCCCTCCCGCGCAGCCGTCCTGGATGAGTGTCTGCAGACCCTCGTGGAAGGCTTTACCCGGATTGAAGCATCACTCAAAGCCGCCGGAGAGGCGGAACCGGCAGCCATCAGTTTCGCGTTTCCGGGGCCTGCGGACTATCCGAACGGCATCATCGGAGGCTATCTTCCCAACTTCCCCTCCTTCCGGGACGGGGTAGCGCTGGGGCCCTTCCTGCAGGAGAAGTTCGGCATTCCGGTCTTCATCAACAACGACGGAGACCTTTATGCCTACGGAGAAGCGCTCGGAGGAGCCCTTCCGGAAGTAAACGCCCGTCTTGAAGCCGTTGGAAGCGCAAAGCGTTACCGTAACCTGATCGGCTATACGCTCGGAACGGGACTCGGCATCGGGACGGTCATCAACGGGCGGCTCAATCGAGGCGACAATTCCTGCGTGGAGACCTTCTGTCTGCCCAATCCGACCTTGCCGGGATACATCATTGAGGACAGCGCCTCCATCCGGGCCGTCAAGCGGGTTTACCGCCAACTTTCCGGAATCGAAGACGACACCCTGGAACCGATCCACATCGCTCAAATCGCGAATGGACAACATCCCGGCGATGTGGAGGCTGCGCAAAAGGCTTTCTCCCTGCTGGGCGAAACGGCCGGCGAGGCCATGGCGATCGCTGTAACCTTGATCGACGGGCTGATCGTGATCGGGGGCGGGGTGATGAACAGTTACCAATACATCATGCCGGGGATTCTCAAGACCATGCGGAGCACCATCCGCACCATCTCCGGAGATACGATCAACCGGGTCCAGATGAAGGTCTACAACTTGGATGACGAAGCGGAATTCGCGGAATTCGCCCGTGGAGATGCCCGCAAATTGTCAGTCTATGGGAGCCGACGGGAAGTGATGTACGATCCTCAAAAGCGGGTCGGCGTGATGCGTTCCAAAATCGGGGCCAGCAAGGCGATCTCCCTGGGTGCCTATGCATTTGCCCTCTCCGAACTTGACCGATAGTATGTATCCCCTCAAATTCATCCCCTGGCTCCGGACCATGCTCTGGGGCGGAGAAAAAATCGAATCCTTCAAAGGGCTTCCCCGCGACCCTGCCGCAGCCCCCCGCAGGATCGGAGAAAGTTGGGAAATCTCGGCAGTCGAAGGACATGTATCCGTTGTTGCCAACGGTCCCCTTGCCGGCAAGACCCTAACCGAGTTGATGCAAGAACAAGGTCCCGCCCTGGTCGGCGGGAGCGTCTTCGCCAAGACCGGAACCGAGTTCCCCCTGCTCATTAAATTCATCGATGCCAAGACGGACCTGTCCATCCAAGTGCACCCCGATGATACCCTCGCCGCCCGTACACACCCGGGCATGAAAGGGAAGACGGAAATGTGGTATGTCATCGGCGCGGATCCCGGCGCCCGCCTGTTGAGCGGCCTTTCCCGGAGCATCACCCCTGAAGAATATGAAGCCTGCGTCCGGGACCAGACGATCACAGAGGCGCTCGCAACATATGAAATCGCGCCCGGAGACGTTTTCTTCCTGCCGGCCGGTCGCATTCACGCCATCGGAGCCGGATCCTTCCTCGCGGAAATCCAACAGACTTCCGATCTAACCTACCGCATCTACGATTACGGACGGCTCGGACTGGACGGAAAACCGCGCGAACTGCACATCAAAGAAGCCAAGGAGGCCATCGACTACCGGGTCTATCCCTCCTACAAAGAAGAATATTCCCAGGTCAGAAACGAAGAGACCCTACTGGTGGCCTGCCCGTATTTCACGACTACCCTGTTCGACCTGGACCTTCCGTTCCGCAAAGATCTCTCCGGGCTGGATTCCTTCTTTGTCGTGATGTGCGTGGACGGAGGCGGAACGCTGATCGACTCGGAAGCGAGCGGAAAAAAACACAGCCTCCCGATTCGTCAAGGGGAGACCGTGCTCATACCGGCGACTTCCGAATCCGTCGCCCTGCTTCCCGACGGCGCGATGACGTGCCTGGGGAGCTATATTCCGTAACAGACTACTGGAAGATGAAGGCAAGGCCGACCGAAATCTGATTCCGGTACATCTTCGTGTCCCTGAAACTGTACACCATGCCGAGGTCATACAGGAGCCTCAGTTGGATGGAGTTCGAATAGGTGACCGCCGTGCCGATTCCCCACGAAATATCGAAGGCTCGGACACCGTCTCCGGTCGAGATATCGCCAATCTCCACCCCTTTTCTGAAGGTGTTTCCGGCAAAGCCCAAATTCACCCGGGGACCGGTGATCGCGGCGATCGAGAAATCATCCACCAGCGGAAACGTATACTTGAAATACAAGGGAATCTCAAGAAAATGCATGAACATGTCCGGAATGGGCTTGTCATTGTTGTGCTTGAAATAATAATAGTAGCCACCCGGTTCGAACGTCAGGCCTTCCAACTCCGCGAAAGCGACGTCGTAGGAGGCGCCCAGGTAGAAACCTGAATAATTGACGCCGAACGTCCTCTCAGGTCCGATGAAAATCGAATGGGTGAAGCCGCCCCCAACAGAAATCTGCGCGTAGGCATGGGTTCCGCAAAGCATCAGAACGCCTGCGAGAACAGTTGTCAGTAATTTTTTCATGGTCATATTGTTTCAAAAAACAATAACATTTCTTGCAACAAATATAATAAAAAATGTTTCCCGTCCATTCCTATTCCAGACCGCGGGCGCGGAGCAGCGCGCCGGGATCCGGATCGGCGCCGCGGAACTGCCGGTAGAGTGTCATAGGTTCTTCGCTGCCTCCCTTCTCGAGGAAGGTCCGGCGGAAGTTCATAGACACTTCCGGATTGAAAAGGCCCTGCTGTTCAAAATATTCAAACGCATCTTTGTCCAGCACTTCGGCCCAGAGGTAGCTGTAATAGCCGGCGCTGTAGCCGCTGTTGAAAATGTGGTTGAAATAGGTCGTGCGGTAGCGCGGGATGATCTCGGTGATCAGTCCCATGTCCGCGCAGATCTTCTGCTCGAAGGCGGCGACATTGGAAGCCTGATCTCCTTCGGAGAGTTTCGCCAGGTCTTCCTCTGTAAGTTCATGCCACTTCATGTCCAAAATAGATGCGGCGCAAAGTTCGGCGGTCGCAAATCCCTGGTTGAATTGCAACGAGTTGCGAATCTTCTCCACCAACGCCTCCGGGATTACTTCCCCGGTCTTGTAATGCGTAGCGTATTTGTCCAGGATTTCCTTCTGGAAGGCCCAGTTCTCGTTGAATTGTGAGAAGGTTTCAACGAAGTCACGCGTTACGCTCGTTCCGCTGACGGAAGGATAGGTACACTTGGAAAGCAGTCCGTGCAAAGCGTGTCCGAATTCGTGGAACACCGTCTGCACTTCGTCAATGGTAAAGAGGGCGGGAAGGGAATCTGTCGGAGCCGACATATTCCCGACATTGATGACGATGGGACGAACATCCTTGCCGTCAGCATCGACATACTGCTCGCGGAAATTGGTCATCCAGGCCCCGCCGCGCTTCGTGCTGCGCGGGAAATAATCGGTCGAGAAGATGCCGATCAGGCTGCCGTCCGCATCCGTCACCTTGAACGTTTCGACGGCGGGATTGTAGAGCGGAACGTCCGAAAGCGGCTCTACATTGATGCCGTATAGTTTATGCGCTGCCTCGAAAACACCCTTACGCACGTTCTCCATCCGAAAATAAGGCTTCGTTTCTTCTTCGTCCAAAGCATATTTCTCTTTGCGGACTTTCTCGGAATAGTAGAACCAATCCCAAGGTTCGATCTTCGAACCCGCGGGCAAAAGACCGGCTGCGATGTCGCGGTCCATCAGTTTCTGCATGTCATAGACCTCTTCCTTGGCACGGGCTACGGCGGGACCGATGATCTTGCCGAGGAAGGTGTTCACGGTCTGCGGATCATGCGCCATCTTGTTGTCCAGCTGATAGGCAGCGAAGGTCGGGAAGCCGAGCATCTTCGCCCGCTCGGCGCGGAGTTTCAGGATTTCCAGGCAAAGTGCCTTGTTGTCGTATTCATTGCCGTTGTTGCCGCGGGAAGAATAAGCTTTGAACATTTCTTCTCGACGCGCGCGGTCGGTGCAGGTAGTCATCTCCGTCGAATAGGAAGAAACCGGGATGCCGAACTTGTCGTTGAAGGCGTTGTTTTCAGCCAGCAAGTTGTTGCCGAACTTCTGCTGCGCAGCGGCGATTGCCTGGTTGATCTCTTTCATGCGAGTTTGGGAAACCTCGTCGAGGGCAACCCCGTTGCGGGTAAAACTCTCATAGAGCTTTTTGAGCACCATCTGCTGTTCCCGGGTGAGGCCGCTCTGGTCCCCGTCATATACCGCTTTGATCTTCGCGAAGAAATCTTTGTTCATTGAGATGTTGTCCCTATGTTCCGTGAGCAGGGCCGTGGCTTCTTCCACGACTTTGTTCATCTCGTCATTCCCTTCGGTTTCAACCAAATTGAAGAGAACGGCGCTGACTTTGGACAGGGTCATGCCGGACAATTCGTAGGCAGCTACGGTGTTCTCGAATGTCGGCGCGTCCGGATTGTTCAGGATCGCCTCCAGTTCCTGCTTTTGTTCTTCGATTCCGGCCTTCACTGCCGGGATGTAATCCGCAAGCGTGATCGTCTCGAACGGCGGAATACCGTAAGGGGTGTCCCATTCCGTGAGGAACGGGTTCTTGGGTGTCTGTGTACAAGCTGTCATCATTACGATCGCTCCCATTGTCAAAAATACCTTTTTCATGTTATCGTTGTTATTATTTCTGTCTTCTAATAGTTTTCAGTAGTTTCCAGGCAGCGGAGCTGCCCGAACTTTAAAGATAATAATAATTGTTCGAATGATGTCTATGGAGTTCCATCGACAATCCGAAAGGCGGTGGCCAAATCAGCATTTGGTCACCGCCCGTTGAAAATTGTTATATTAAGAAATGCTTTCTCTCTTTAGAAATAGAAGCTGAAACCGATATTGAGCGACAATGCCGTCATTCCGAAGCTCTCCCCTGCCACCTTGTTGGAAAGTCCGTAAGTGTAGTTGAGGAACGGATCGATGGAAAAACGTTCCGCCAGAAAGATGGAGTAGCCGACGCCGATCGCCAAATTCAAGGAGTTGAGGTCAGCCTTGGCGTCGCTCTCCACATATTCTTCCTCGTAACCCTCGTCGCCGAAACCGAGGTCACCGATAGTCCCGTCTCCAAGTTTGCCATGGCCCAGAACCAGGCTCCCCGAAGCGAACAGACCGTTGAAAATATAATAACGGACGCCCGCGCGGATGTTGAGCATGCTGCCGCTCGTGTCCTCAAATTTCAAGCCCTGGTATCCCACGCCGCCGATGATGAGCAGGTCATCTTTGATGGCATAGCCGCCGTCGGCCTGCAGGCCATACATGGAAAATTTGGAGCTCGCTCCATCGGACGAGACTTTAAAAGAGTTGTACGCCAGGTTGGTCAACTGCGGATTGAGTATAATTGTTCCCTCAGAAACAGTTTGGGCAAAACCCGCTCCCGCGACGGCGCACAGAAGCGCCAATGTAAAAAAGAATTTTTTCATAAATATTGGTAATAAAATAATTTTCTTATAAAAATAATAAAATTCAGCGTCCGGCAATCTGCCAAATCGTACAATGCGACTGACTGTTCGTACATTTCCATTTTCGGATAAAAAATCCACAGCCGTCGGCAAACATTCTGCCGGTTTTTTGATTATATTTATATTTTAAACCCTGTTGATCCCCGAGATGGACAAATTGACGATATCGACGATTCTCCTGCTCTCTTGTTTTTTTCATGCGGAAGCCCAAACACATATTCACCTGGAAATGTGTCGAACGGCCGCAAGAGAGGCGGAGAATTTCAAGGCCTTGAACGAACTTCTCGACCAAGATCGCCGAACCGGTGAAGAACAACTGAAGAAAATCATCCTTCCGGACTTTTCCGGCTATGCGCAGTCCTCCTACCAGACGGATGTTCCAAATCCCGTGAGCCTCACCGATTTTCCGTTCGAGACCCACACTGTTTCAAATTTCCAGTATCATTTCGGATTCCTCGTACAGCAGAACATCTACAGCGGAGGCAGTTATCAAATCCAGAAAGATTTGCATCGCATCGACAACGACATCTCGCAACTCGACCTCGACACGAAATACCTTGCGCTGGACAACACCGTCGATGATCTGTTCTTCGGAATCATCATCGCCAGAAGCAACGAAAAGATCCTGGACAGCCAGCTGCAAATCGTCGACCGGAAACTTGCGGACCTCCGACTGGCATTCGAACAAGGCCTGGTTTTCAGAAAAACGATTCTGGAGATGGAGGCCGAACGGCTGAAATCGGAGGCGTCCCTCACCGAATGCCGATCGGAATGCCGGAAGAACATCGCCTTGCTTTCTACTTTGATCGGGAAACCGCTCTCCGAGCATGATGAATTCGTTCTGCCGTCGGTCGATCGATCGGATCCCGTCGCGGATCCTTCGCTGACCCGTCTCGAATTGGAGAATCAGCGCATCAGTCAAAGCAAGAAAATGGCCAAAGCCGCAACCCTCCCTCACCTGGGGCTCTTCGGAATCGTAGGATACGGTCAATGGCCCTTGAACTTTTTCAGCCGGACACCCTCCACCTACGGCATTGCGGGGTTGCATCTGACCATACCGCTTACGGACTGGCGAGATACCCAAAAAAAGCAGATGCTCCTTAACAACGCCGCGCAGAAGATCACGTACGAAAAAATGCACTTGGAACGTCGCAGGGAACTTGAGGATCTGCGATATGACAGTGAAATCGCCCGCTATGACAGTCTGATGGACGTTTCTGCCAGGACGGTCGCGCTCTATCAGGAATTGAGCGATGAACTCGGCTCCATGTCGGCTCTCGGCGAGAGCCCCGTTTCCGAGTACATCGTCGCCCTGAGCAAACTCACTTCCGCCCGACAGCATCACGAACTGTATTCCATCTTGAAACTGAAACTCCGGCTTCAACGCAAACGTTACATTTTGTCACAACCATGAAACTCCTCTCAAAACTGATTCTTATGACCTGCTTGTCCGTTGTATCCGCGTCCTGTGGAAGCAAGCGGGAGCCGGACGCCTTCGGGATCGTCGATGCGCGCAGTTGGATGATCTCCGCCCAGGAAGCCGGCAAGATCCTCTCCTTGAACATCTCCGAGGGGTGCAGACTAACCCGGGACAGTATCGTCGGCTATCTGGACACAACCTTGCTTGTTCTGGAAAGAACAGCCTTGCAAGCCCGAATCGCGCCGCTCCGGGAAGCATTGCCGAATATCGGCGTGCAGGTGGAGGTCCTCGAAAGAGAGAAAGCCTCCCTCCTGAAGGAAATCGAAAGAAGCCGCAAACTGGCGGATGCCGGCGCGGCGGGAGAAAGCCAGGTGGACAAGCTGGAAGACAAACTGCAGGTTCTCAACAGCCAGATCGCGGCGACCCGGTCCGCCTTGTCAAAACAATCGTCATCGATTCTTTCCGACATCGCGGCCCTCCAGTCGCAGGTAAACATTCTTTCCGACCGCATCGAACGATGCGCCATCACGGTCCCGGAGAACGGCACGGTCGCCGTCCAATATGCCCATACCCATGAATTCGTAGCGGCCGGACAGCCCATCTTCAAACTCTCCGACTACCGGAACATGTTCGTGGATTGCTGGATTGAAGGCAAGGATCTTGCGAATGTCAAACTGGGAGAGGAAGCGACCGTCTTGATCGACGGCCCCGAAGGAATCTTCAGGACCTACTCCGGTCCGGTCACCTTCATCGCGGAAGAAGCGGAATTCACGCCGAACAAGGTTCAGACACGCGACAACAGAACCAAACAGGTGTATCACGTCAAGATCGAACTTGTCAATGATGGCTACCTCAAAGCCGGCATGCCCGCCGACATATTCCTGAAGAAAGAATAGGATGGTCACAGCGAAAGACATCCGCCGCCGTTTCGGCAGTCATCAAGCGCTGAAAGGCATCTCGTTCACGCTTTCCGACGGGGAAATCATCGCCGTCATGGGCGCGAACGGAGCCGGCAAGTCCACGCTGTTCGACATCCTGGCCACGCTCGATGACCGCTATGACGGCACCGTGGAAGTCGATGGAGCGAACCTGCGCAGGCACAAGAAATCGATCCGACCCAAAATCGGCTACGTGCCGGGAAAATTCTCGCTGTATCCGGATCTCACCCTGGAAGAGAATCTTGATTTTTTCGCCTCCGCCTATGATGCTTCCCCTTCGGACATCGAAACGCAGAGCCCGCTTCTTTGGGAAAGCCTGAAACCCTTCTCCACCTACCGGGCAGACCGGCTTTCCGGAGGTATGAAAAAGAAGTTGTCGCTTTGTTGCGCCATGGTGCACGCTCCCTCCATCCTGCTGCTGGATGAACCGACCGTCGGAATCGACCCTCTTTCGCGAAAAGATGTGTGGAATGAACTGAAAAATCTGCGCGAAAAAGGTGTTTCCATTCTGATCAGCACCCATTATCTGGATGAAGCGACGCTTGCCGACAAGGTTCTTTTCATGCACGAAGGAAGCGTGTTGCTGTTTGACACGCCGGAGAGAATCCTGGATACTTACCGGTACACCTTGATCGAGATCGGGATCTCCGGTGAAACGGACAACGCAGCCCTGGAGAAACTGAGAACAATACTGGCAACGACAAGCTGTGTCCTGGACTGCTACGCCTGGGGAAATTATCTTCATGCCGTGGCGGAATCGGAACAACGGGTCGAGGAAATCGCGGGAACATGCAGGCGGGAATACGGGGCAATGATCTCCGTCAAAACCATCAGACCCACCCTGGAAGATGTTTTCATGGACACGCTGTCGCAAACGAAGAATCAGACATGACGATTGCCCGGACACATAACATCACCAAAAAATTCGGTACGTTGACGGCTGTCAACGAGGTGTCGATTCACCTGGAAACGGGAGAAATCCTGGGACTCCTGGGGGCCAACGGCGCAGGAAAAACCACGCTGATCAAGATTCTCTGCGGACTGATCAAACCCAACTCCGGAACTTTTTTCGTACAGGGAAGAATCGGCTACATGTGTCAGACATTCTCTTTGGTCGAAGAACTCACCGTCCACGAAAATACCCGCTTCTACAGTGCCTTGTACGGTATGGCCAAATCGCATGCCGAACAAGCGGAGCGCGCCTTGCTCGAAGAACTCCACCTCCTGAACTACCGGGACAGGCAGGTCCGGCATCTTCCTTTGGGATGGCGGCAAGCCCTCTCTTTCGCCATCGCAACGATACACAAACCCGCGGTCCTCATTCTGGATGAACCCACCAGCGGACTGGACGCGCTCTCCCGACGACGGATTTGGAGGATGATGCAACGCCGCGCGGCGGAAGGGACAGGCATCCTCGTCAGCACCCACTACCTGGACGAGGCCTATTATTGCAATCGCATCGCCATCATGCAAGAAGGCAGGGTGACGGAAGCGGGGAAACCGGAAGCCATCGCCCGAACGGCAGCGGAACTATCGGAACATCTCGGAAAACACGCATGAGGACAAGAAAGGTCATACGCTCGATTGCCGTCAAGGAATTCCGCCACATTCTGCGGGATCCCGTAAGCTGTCTGCTCCTTTTTCTAATGCCCGTCATCATCCTGGTCATTTTCGGTTACGCCCTCTCTTTCGAACTCAACCATGTGAACATTGCCGTACTGAGCCGAGACAGGAGCGTCTCTTCTGAGAAACTCTTCCTCAGGCTCGATGCCAATCCGAAAATCCGGATCGTCAAGCGTCTCTACAATATGCAAGATATCGAAGAGGCCTTCGCTTCCCGGAACATCCGCGCCGTGGTCGTGGCAGGGGAAGGGCTCGGCGAGACCGAAGTCTTCGTGGATGCCATGATCCCTATGCTGGCCATGAGCACGGAAAACTTGCTGGGAGAGGTGATCCTGAGAAATGCCGCCGAAACCCATCCCTCTCCGAATGTACAGGAACTGCCCGAACCACGGATCCGGTACCTGTACAATCCCGCCCTGAAAAAAGAATACATGCCCGTACCGGGATTGATCATGATGGTATTCCTTCTGGTTTATTCCATCATGCTTGGCGTCAGCGTCAACCGGGAGAAAGTCCAGGGCTGTATCCGCTTGCTCAGGCTCACGCCGATGCGCGCAAGCGACTTGATGGCGGGGAAAACGGCTCCGTATTTCCTGATCGCCTTCTTCCACCTCGGCATGATTTTCCTTGTCTGCAGACTGTTCGGCATTGAAATCCTCGGAAACCGCATGCTTTTCTTCGGCATCTGTTTCCTTTTTGCCGTCTGCTGCATGTCGTTGGGCTTGCTGATCTCGGCATGCTTCGACAGGCAATTGGACGTGCTGATCTTGTGCTGGATCATCCTGTTCATCCCCAATGTCTTTATGTCCGGTTTCGTTTTCCCCGTCAGCACGATGCCGCCTGCCATCGGCGCGGTGGCGCGCTCCATGCCGGGAACCGCTTTCATCGACGCATTCAGGGATGTAGCCTACAAAGGCAACAGCCTGTCCGTCGCTTTTCGCCCCATCCTGATCCTGGCTGGAGAGACACTCGGATTTACCCTGCTTTCTTACGTGATTTTTTCCATAAGGCTGCGATGATGAAACGGATCGGAAACCTGTTGATCAAGGAGTTTCTCCAGCTCGTCCGCACGCCGGCACTGCTCGCCATCATCGTGCTGAGCCCGCTTGTTACCATCGGACTCGTTCCTTTCGCGATGAGCAACAAAGTCCGATGCCGCGTTGAAGTGATCGACCGGTCTTTTTCAGATGCGGGACGGGAAGCGGTTGCCGGATTGTCGGGTTCGAAATACATCGTAAGTTGCGTGCTTTCGGAATCACTCCGGGAATCCGTCGCCAAAATGGACAGGTCGGAACTCGATCTTATCCTGGTCATCGAACCCGACGGCCGGCAGACGATTCTGGCCGACGGAACGCACAATCTGAATGCTACCGCTTCCGTGTGGCATGTCTGCAGGCAACTGGAAAAGCCCCGTACGGAAGTGACGGCAGGAATCCGGTTCCACCACCTGTTCAGCAGCGGAGACGACAACACCCACTATTATCTTGTTTCGATGCTGGTGCTGCTGGTCACCATCGTCAGTTGCAGTCTCATCACCGTGAGCGTGATTTCTGAGAAAGAGAGCAAAATGCTGGAGCATCTTTTCAGCACAGGATTGAGACCTTCGGTTTATCTTGCGTCCAAACTTCTTTTCTTCTGTTTCATCGGACTGTTGGAACTGATGGCGGGACTGCTCCTTTCCCGGCTTGTATTCTCCCTTCATGTCGCCGGCTCCTTGCTGACGCTGGCCTTTTGGGGCGTATGCTTCATATTTCCGATGCTGAACCTCAGTTTCCTGATCGCCTATGGCTCCCGATCCCAAGTTCAGGCCATTTTCATCCTGGTCTTCGCGCTGCTGATCCTCATCCTGCTCAGCACGATGTTCGCTCCCCTTGATCACATGTCCGACCTGTTCGCCTCTACCCGTTTCGTCAATCCTTTCTTTTGGATGATCGACGGCTCCTGGATGATCATTTTGAAGGGGTATGCGTTCGGTTCCCTGCTGCCGCATTTCGGGATGCTGCTGGGAATGGGAGCCGCCCTGACCTTTCTCAATCTATTCATTCTTCAAAAAAGCAATTGATATGTACGACTCATACGATTATTTGGAACAAATCGCCGAAGCCCGGAAAAGTTGCCGCAGATTCAGCGACGAGCCCGTGTCGGATGAAGACATTCTCCGAATCTTAAAAATCGCATCCCGATCCCCGTTCGCTTCCGGAAGAAAGAACTGGAAGATCCTGGTAATTCAAGAAAAGGACAAGATCGAGGCGCTCGCAAGAATCATTCAGGAAGCATCCGGGAAACTCACTTCTTCCATGGAAGAGGATGCCGCGGCATTATTCAGAAAATATGCCCGAAATTTCACATTTTTCAAAGAAGCGCCGATTCTGATGATTCCTTACTGCCGGAACACTTCGACCATGCAGGCGATGCTCCGGGAGCAACTGACGGAAGAGATCGCCGTCTGGGAACGGGACAATCTCACGAAATCCCTCTCCTGCGTATCCATGATGATCTTACTTGCGGCTGAAAGCCTCGGCCTCGGATCTTGCTGCATGACGGGTCCGCTCCTGGCGGCGGAAGAAATCGCCACCTTCACAGGCATCCCCTCCGGAAGCATTCTGGGGGCGATCATTCCCGTCGGACATAAATTGCATGCGCATGAAGACTGAATCCTTTGTGTTCAACAAAGTCAGGGAAAACACCCATGTCCTGTGGAACGAATCCGGGGAAGGTGTGGTCATCGACCCCGGCTGTTCCGACGAAAACGAAGAACGCCGACTCGCTTCTTTTCTTGCCGAGCAGGGAATACGGCCATTGGCAGCCCTGATCACCCACTCCCACTTCGACCATGTCGCGGGAACGGCCTTCCTTGTCGGCCGATACGGGACAGAAGTCTGGATTTCCGAAAGAGAGAGCGACGAACTGAATCGGATTCCCGATTATTCCAAGCTTTACTTCATGCACATCGACCGGCCGGACAGAAAGAAAATCCGGTTCTTCCCGGCCGGCACGGAGCGCCTTTCGTTCGGCTCCATTGAAGCGCGTGTCATTCCCTTGCCCGGGCACACTCCGGGCTCCGTCGGATACTATTTCCCTGAAGCGGGGACATTGGCCGCCGGAGATGCCCTCAGAAAGGGGGGAATGGGAACTACGGAGACCGGTTACAGCGAAATGCTGAAGTATCTCCAACTCCATGTCTTGTCCCTGCCGGAAGATACCAGGCTGCTTTTCGGCCATGGAGAACCATCCACCGTCGGATGGGAAAAGCGGTACAACCGTTTTTTCAAGCAGTCGCCGTCCGTCTGAACCGGATCAGCGTCATAACCCCGTTGACGGAAGCGGACCGGACCTCCATTTCACCCTCCTTGAGCCGGAGAAGCTCCATGGAATATACCTCCGATGACTTTTCGTTTCGGTAGTACAGAACCAACCCTTCGTTCGTAATGTCTTTGCGGGTACCGGTGTAGAGCGTTTGGGTCGCGGCGTCGAAAAAAGAAAAATTCCCGTTCTTGAGAATATGAAGATAGGAGCCCTTGTACATGTCGCCCAGATCAGGATCGGACGAAACATATTCCCACATCCCCACATAAGAAGGGGTCTGTTCTTTCACACACGCTGCCCATGCGGCCGGGAGCATCAGGAACAGACAGATCTTGAGAATCGTTCTCATAGGCCGATCATATGTCCCCCGTCAACGTGAAGAACCGTCCCGGTGATGTATCTGCTTTCATCGGAACACAGGAAGGCGACAGCGGCAGCGACATCTTCGGGGGTTCCAAAGGTGCCGCTGGCATTCGCCATTTTGAGATCTTTGTGGTCTTGAAGGACAAACTGACGCATGCTTCCGCTGTCAATGGTTCCGGGAGCCACGCAATTGCAACGGATTCCCTTTTTGGAATATTCGGCGGCGAGGCTCTTGGTCAAGACCTCGATGTACGCCTTTGTGCCGCCATAGACAGAGTGTCCCCGGAATACTTTGCTCGCCGTAACGGAAGACAGATTGACGATAATTCCTCTCCGCTTCAGGCACATCGGCACGATGACCGCCTTGCAGATGAGTGTTGTCGCAAGCACATTGACTGCGATCATCTTTTCGATGGAATCATCTTCCAGCTGGGGAAGCAGCATGGCATCGGTACAAGCGGCAGCATTGACCAGAATTTCCACGTCATCGAGACGCTCGATGAAGGCGGTCAACTGCTTCCGGTCGGAAAAGTCCGCTTGGATGATCTCGGTATCAGGTCCGAATGACGCCAGCTTCGCTTGATTTCTATTGCAATGAAGGAGCATCGGTTTCCCCGAGTCCGACAAACGCGAAGCAATCGCGAAGCCGATCTCCGAACTTGCCCCCGTGATGACTATTTTCCCCATTTCTTGATGATTAATGCTGTATTGTGCCCGCCAAAAGCGGAATTGAGTTTGAGAACATGCCGGATCGGCATGGACAGCGGCCGGTCCTTGACAACGTTCAGAGGAGCTCTCGGATCCGGTTCGCTGAAATTGACAGTGGGCAGGACGACCTGGTGTTTCAGGCTGTAAACCACCCCGAGCATCTCGATGGCCGTGCAGGCAGCGATCAGATGTCCGACCTGGCCCTTCATGGAATAAACCGGGATTTCAGAAGCTCTCTTTTCACCGAAGACCAAACGGAGGGTGTTGTATTCCGCAGGCGCGCACTTGCTGGTTCCCGTGCCGTGCAGATGCACGCAGTCGATCTGCTCGGGGCCGATTCCGGCATCGTCGAGCGCCTGTCTGACGGCCTCGGCAGCCGGTACCCCAGAAGGATCGGGATCCGTCACCGCATAGGCATCCATCGTACACCCATATCCGACGATTTCGGCCAAGATGGAGGCAGGATCCGACACCTTTTCCGACCGTTCGAGCAGCATCACCACGGCGCCCTCTCCGAGAATCGTTCCGGTACTGCGCAGGTCGCATGGTTTGCATTTGTAGGGTGCAGGGTCATCACTCCTGGACAAAGCTCCCAACAGATAGAATCCCAAATAATTCACATGCGAAATCATCGATTCAATGCCTCCCGAGACGACCACCGTCGCAAGTCCCCGGCGCAAAAGCCTGCATGAAAAGCCGATGGCATGGGCGGAAGCCGTGCAGGCGGACGCAAAGATATGAGTGCCGGCTTCCAGATGCCACTTTCGGGCGACTTCCCGAATCTGACGGGCTGTCTTGTGATGGAATGCAGCCTGGTCGGAAAAAGCCGCGGCATCAAAATAATCCACTCCGGCTCCGATGTTGAGCATCACCTCATTCGGCCCGTACCGCCGTGAAAACCCTGTATTCAGGGAAAGTTCACGAAGCGCCCTGTCCAGAAAAAAGATCTTCCGGTCGATTTCGCGCGGTGTCTTCACCACCTCGCCGCCGCATCGTACTTCTCCCGCCGCCCGGATTTCATAGCCTTCCGTATCGTAGTTCTGAATGTCTTCTACGCAAGGCCTGCCGTTCCGGAGCGTTTCCATACTTTCCGGAAAACTGCATCCCAGCGGACTCTGGACCCCGAAGCCTGTAAGAACTATCGCCATACCTCCTCCCTGAAAAAATCGATGGCGCGGCTGTCGCTTCCCAGCATCCGATGCCCGGCCAGTTCCGAGGGCAGAACGAAGGCGAGCCCGCACTCGACAACGTCATCGGCATACATTTTTCCGGCCCCGATGATCACCTCTCCGGAATAAGGAGACGAAAGGGCGGCATACAGCAATGCCGAGGCGGAATCCAATATCAAACTGTTGTCCCCTTTCAAGCCGTTTTCAATGGCGACCATGCACGAAACCATATTCCGCATCATTTTGAACTGAACCAACGGAGAGATTCGCGGCAAGATCTCGTCCACATAGAACCGCGAAGAGAAATGCTCGCAGTCCACCTTCTGTCTGATCAATTCGAAGAATTTACAGGACTCGGTCTCTCCCGTAGCATAGAAGAAAGGTGTGTCGGCAGGAGGAGGGGTCTCTGAAAACAACAAAGCCGCAGTCGCCACGGCAGCCATTGTCTCCCGGTTGTAATACTTGAAGAGCTTCCCGTTGCGGAGCGAACCGGGATCAAGGATTTCCTCCCCAGCCTCAAATCTATGGAACACGCCACGCATTATTCTTCCACTATGCGGGCGTCCTTCAAGCCAAATGACAGCAAATCCCGGGTAATGTTCTTCATACCATCATCCATAATGTCAATGAAGCCGAACACCAGTTCCCCTTCCGCGCAGATCTTCCCTTCTTTGGACGCCGTCACTTTGGCAACGGAATACTCTTCCGGATAGAAAGATTTGGATTCCGCGCGATAGACCAGACGGTCTCCCGGAAAAGCCATTTCTCTGATTTTAAATCTGTTTACCATTACGAGAACCGCTCTTTTCCATGTATGCCCGACTTCGGCCAGACTTCTTTCGAAAAACAATCCGCTGAGTTGGGCAAGCCCCTCCAGAATGAGGGACCCGGGGAATATCGGGTAACCGGGAAAGTGTTCGTTGAACACGTCGTCCGTCATGGAAATGCATTTGACTGCTTCAACATATTTGCCGAAGCAGATCTCCTGCACCCGATCCACCATATAGAATCTCATGACCGGGTCTCCTCTTTCATCTTGCGCTCAACGACGGTGGCGAGATTGTGGACGGAGAAGATCTGCATGATGTCGGCCACGGATTGCCCTTCCTTATACCGGTCATCATCAAAATCCTTGTTCAGTTTCACAGCCAGTTCCGGCGTAACCCGTCCGTCTTCAGGAAGGCCGTCAGCACCGTAATCCGTCATGGTGATCTCGCGTATCTTGATCTTGACTTGAAAAGTGGTTTCGATCAAATACAGAATCTCGACAAAATCGATGCTTTCCGCTCCCAAATCTCTGACCAGCGCATCCTCCGGCTTGATCTCATCAATCGAATTCTTTCCCAGCACAGGAACAAGCAGTTCTCGCAATTTGTATTCAACGTCCATTATCTCTAAATAATTAATGCCTATTTTCAAATATAAAAAATATTATGATTCGCCATAGTTTCAAATCGTATATTTCGACTTGCATTTGGTAAAAAGGGGCGCTTCCGCATTGTCTGCACCATCCTCAACACAGTCGCGCGCGTCGGCGCGTTCTCCGGCTCTGTCTCTCGCTAACCTCGCCCCGAAGTCGTTATATCTGCTTTGCAACAACCGCGCTCCCACCCGCAGGTGGAAATCTTTTGCAAAGCACGGGTACAGGAATATGCCCTAGGCATTGCTACAAGCATGATCACGGTGGCAACATAGCCATTTGAAAGGGGGATTTGCTACACGAATATGCGCTGCAGACGTCTGTATGCGGGATCGGTGTGGCCGTGGTTTGTAGAAACCTTGGTACGTTCCAAGCCGGTGGCCGAATCCGGAGCCCGCAACGCACACTCGGGACGGGAAGCTTGCTCCGAAAGTTACTTTTTATCTCGACCGAAGATCAAGTCGTTGTTATTCCCGCAACCTTTATACTCAATTTGCAGGGTGATGTGGCTGATGCCGAATTGATCCCGCAACACCGTTTCCACTTGATGGCGAATGGTTTGAGCTTCGCTAAGCGACAGGTCATTGCGCATATTGAGATGGGCTTCCAGATGAATCTGTTCGTCATCCATTTGCCACACATGCAGATGATGAATATTTTCCACTTGCGACAACGCTTCCACGCTTTGCTTGATTTCTTGAATATCAATATGGCGTGGTGTTGCCTGCATCAGAATATCCACCGTTTGACGAACCAGGCCCCACGTGTGGTAGATAATGTAAATTCCTACGGCAACGGTTACGAGCGGGTCGAGCCAGTAAACTTGCCAAAAGAGAATGGCAATCCCGCCCGCGATGACCGCCACCGACGAAAGCGTATCGCCCAACAGGTGCAGATACGCGGCACGTATGTTCAGGTTGCGCGATTTCTCTTTTTGCAACACCAGCACGGAAATCAGATTCGCCGACAGTCCGAAAACAGCTACCGACAGCATGATGCCGCCTTTGATAGCTTGCGGGTTTTTAAAGCGCTCGTAGGCTTCCGCGAAAAGAAAAATACAGATAACGATCAGCGCCACCGCGTTAAAGAGAGCCGCCAAAATCTCGGCGCGCTTGTAGCCGAAAGTTTTGCGGGCGTCCGGTTTTTTATCGGCATGTTTACCGGCTAAAAAAGCGATGAAGATAGCCGACGTGTCGCCCAAATTGTGTACCGCGTCCGAAATAAGCGAAAGGCTGTTGGATAGTATGCCGCCCGCCACTTGCACCAAACTTATTGAAAAGTTAAGCAGCGTAACCCACAGCAACTTTTTCCCCCGCGCGTTTTCCGTATGTGAATGGTGGTGATGTTTGTAGCAGGAAGTTTTTTTATCTGTTTTCATATCGGGGAAGGTGTTCCCTTTTTGCAACTGAACACTGTTCTTCGAATGCAAAATTAATGAACCTTCACGCCGTCCAGGTCCAGGAGGGTGAACTGGATCGCGCCGTTGTACGTGGACAGGATACCGGTGATGTCGAGCGTCGCGGTCCCGTCCAGCACGGCCGGGTCGATCTGGGTGTCCGCGAAGCGGGCGTAGCCGCTGGTGCGGACTTGCACCTCGGTGTCCCCCATCAGGAAATATTGACTTACGGCGTAAGCGGAAGCGAGCGCTTTCAACCACTCCTTGACCGCCGGATTTGAAATCTTCAAAGTCCCGTCCTGCGACACGCCAGTGTCGAAGTTCCCGGCCATCAGATAACGGATGAAGCCAGGCTTGGACATGGCCCAGGTCGTGACACCATAAGTTCCGTCCGAGAGGAAAATGCGTTTCTCTTTCGAGTGTTCCGCATCCCCGTAGATTAGACAGAAAATGCATTGGGTGGCCGTGCTGTACTGACTCTCGTTGCATCCGTACCGGAGTCCTTTCAAAGTCACGAGCGTGCCGAAGCGGGGATCTTTCGGGATGTTGCGGAGCGCGGTTTTGAGATCGTTCTCGGTCAGGACGGCCGGGGTGACCGGCGCGTCCATCTGCCCGCGGAACACATGGGCGCGGATCAGATAATCCACATCCAGGTAAGTCGTTTCATATTCTCCGGTCGGATCCTGAAATCCCAGTTGGAGCATGCCGCTATAGTTGCCGAGGGAAAGGCCGCTGCAATCCACATACACCCATTGTCCGGGCTTGTAATCGTTGTAGAGGCCGGACTTGCCGAGTTTGATTTCGATGGCCCCCGTGTCATCTTGAATGTACAGACTCCGGTAGATGTTGCCTGAACGGTCCTCGGAAATCACCCGGCCGCCGATCAGGATGTCGCGGTCGATCTTGACCGGCTCGCCGGTCTTGGTATAGAGCGCCTTCAGTTCGGCGATGGTCGTATTCGGCGTTTTGGTGACGGCTTCGTACGTCCCGGGGTCCTCGTATTTCCCGGTGAAGACCGGGTCCCACTCCTCACAGGAGGAGAAGAAGGCGGCCAGGAGCGCGACCGCTGCGAAATATATTGACTTTTTCATATTCACAAGCACATTAGAAGCGGAAATAGAGATTCAGCATGTAGTTGAAGCCGGGCATGTAGAAATACTTCGGATCAAAGTTGTAGTAGCGCGTATGGCTGACGGTATTGTCGACCATGCGGGTCTGCTCGTAGCCGCCGGTCTTGACATTCCGGTTGTTTAGAATATTCTTGACGTTCAGGGAGAAGCCGAACTGATACTTCCGCTGGAGGTACCAGGACTTGCCGATGCTGAAGTTCACGAGGAAGGCAGGATCGAATCGCTCCTGGCGGGCCATGTCCACGATTTCCTCCGCCGTGACCAGACCGTCCGGTCCGGCCGTGGCCGCATCCGTCCGCCGGATCGGCGTCATGTCCAGATACGATTTCGCGAAGTAACTCACATCCGCGTCGATGAACCAGTAGTTGTAGAAATACGAGAGACCGAGGCTTCCGGCGAACTGGGGCGTGCCGGACACATAGTGTTTCACGTTCTTTCCGTTCTCCGGATGGCTCATCCAGTAGGGAACCAGGATGTTGTCAAAAATGACTTCCGCGCTGTTGTCAATTGTTGCCGTCATGGTCGGATTGGAGGTATAGATATAATCCCCGTACGCAATGGCGCCGATCAGGGACAAACCGCTCAAGGGGGTCGGTGCCTCGAAACCGAGTTCCATCCCGACATGACGCTCATCGATGCCGCGCAGCGCGAAATTGCCGAAGGAGTTCTGCAGATCGTAGTAGACGCTCATCACATCCGTCTGATCCTGGATCGTCGTGTAGAATCCGGTCAAGCGTAGGTTGTAACCACTGTTCGAATAGATGTAGTTGAGATCGGCCGAGAGCGACTTCACATTCGAAAGATCCCGGATCAGGGTGTTCCGGGTTCGCGGCGCCACGAAAGCCTTATCGAAATAGGGAGCCTCGCTGGAGTAGCCCAGATCAGCGAATATCCGGTGGCCACCCTCGATGGAATAACTCAGGTTGAGTTTCCCGGCATAGGTCAGGAAGTTCGCTTTCTCGGAGTTGCCGTAGGAGGTAATGGCCTTGCCCCCGGCATCGTAGGTCGTGATCACCTGGCCTTGGTAGGAGATCGGCTTTCCGTCGGCGTCCAAGCCGGGGAAGAGCCCCTTCCGTACCAGACCCTCCCGCCAGAATCCCGTATGCCCGACGCGTCCGCCCATCACAGCTTGAAAAGCGCCCCGGGTGAAACCGGCGGAGGCCCATCCCTCCTGTTTGAAAACGTGGGCGTAGTAATCGTAGCCGTATTTGCCGCCCTCGTGGATCCGCTGCGCCTCCCCGTGCCGGAGGAAGTAGTCAAGATCGTTCTGGATCATGGTCGCGGAAGAAGAGTAGTCCCGTTCCGCGAACTGGTCGATGTTCAGGAAATAGTCTCCGCCGAGGAGGTCGTTCAGGACTTTGTAGTATTCAGTCCGGTTGACCTTGGCGTTCAAGCCTCCTTTCAAGGTCCAACGCGTGTCGGGCATCCACTTGAAATTCGCGGCGAAGTTGAGATCCCGCTGGTCGGTCCGCCGCTCCTCGAGTACATACTTCGAGCGGTTTCCGTATTCTTGCGGATTGCGCGCGTTCACATCGTACAGCCGGTCCCAGTTGATGTGGGCCGTCGTAGGATCACGGGTCTCCCACGCCTCCCGCGCCCACATGTATTTGGCGTAATTCTGCCGATTGTAGTCTTTGTTTTCCACATAGAAATAGCTCGGCAGGTTGCGGTAGTAATCCGGGCGCGGATCCGGCGCGTCGTACCAGTCAAGGGCCGTGTAGCCGTTCTTTCCACCTCTGAACAGGAGGGTCGCCGCCGCGCTGAACGTGTTGGACGGGGCAAAATCGTACTTCAGAAAGGTAACGGGCTCGAAAGTGATCCGGTTGCGCGCATTGCGGACCTTTCCGTTCTGATACCCCCAGTTGGAATTGTACATGTTGTCGCCCATCAGGTCATAGACCTCTTGCGTAGATCCGTTCTGAGCCCCGCGGGTACCGGGCGCCGCGAAGGAAACCAGGGCGAGACGGTGGCGATCGTTCCAGTTTTTCTCCACGCCGGCGTAATAGGCGAAGGAACGGTAGTAAACCCCCTGCACCCAATCGTTTCCGCCCAGCCGGGCAGAGGCGCTGAATGTATAAGACCAGCCTTTGTCGTTTTCAGGAACCGCGTAGGTCCCCATGATGCGGAGCCGGTAGAAGGCACTGTTGGTCAGCAGGCTGAAACGCGTGCCGGAACGCACCTTCGAGGGGGTCGCGAAGATGTTGACGAGGCCGTTGTAGCCGCCGATCCCGTAATCCGAGAGTTCCGAACCGATCGTAGCATCCTGGCTGCGAACGATTTCATTCAACCCGCTCCAGAGTGAATAAGGGGTGTATCCCGTCATGGCATCGTTCATCTTGACGCCCGCCAAGAACACATCCTGGGATTCGCTGGCATAGCCGCGCGCCTTGAAACGGACGGAACTGAAGTTATAACTGGCCGTTTCGTTGAACACGTCATTCTGGCCGTAGAGGATCGTCGGTGTGTCGTCGTATCCCAGTCCGTCGAAGTCGAAGTCCGCGAAACTCGCATCATCCACTTCCTGAAGGGAAGCCGCCGGAGAGACGGAGATGTTGAACATATTTTTCACGTAGCCGTCATTCACGGTCACATTCACCCGAGTCTGCATAAAACCCGGCGCATCGATGACGAGGTCGTACATGCCGTCCGCCAAGGCATCGATCTGGAAATTTCCCTTCGCGTCCGAAGTCACCGTACCGATCCGCGCGGCGCCGGAATAAAGCGTCAGGACCGCGTCGGCGACCGGCGACCGGTCGGACCGGTTGATCACGGTTCCCTTCACACCCCCTGTCTGCGCCGACAGGGCGAGGCAGAACAGGAGCGATAGAAGTGTCAAGGCTGTTTTTCTGGTCATACTGAATATTATTGATTCGAAACGACGATGTACGTCGGGTAATGGTCGCTGTATCCGTTGATGAAAGCCCCGTTGGAGAACGTCCGTTTCGGCTGGTCCTTGTACGGGCCGTCCTGATGAATCATGAAAGGCTTGTTAAAAATCCGGGCATAGAATTTCTTCGCCACGAAGGGTATCACCTTGAGGGTTCCGGCAGGCGCGTCCGCCAGCGCCTTGTTCACGAGGATGATGTCGAACACGTTCCACGATCCCTGGTAGGCCAGTGTTCCGTAACCTGCCTTCAGCATGGCGATGAAAGGAGAGAAGAAATCGTATTCCCCGAGTTCCGCAATGGTTTCCCGGGCGCGCAGGTACGTCACCTGGCTTTCATCGGTCGGATCGTCGTTCATGTCGCCCATCACCACGATTTTGATCCCCGGAAACCGCTTCATCAATTCCACCGCATGCTCGTGGATGATTTCCGCGCCACGTCCGCGCAGGTCCCCGCCCTTTCCTCCAATGCGGGACGGCAGGTGGGCTACATAGACCGCGAACATCTCCCCGTCGAGCGTGCCCCGAACCATCAGAACATCCCGGGTCCGGAAATCGGCCTGCCCCAGGGAGTCCAGTTCGAAGGTGATGGTCGAGGAACGGAAATCGAAGGGAATAGACTGGCTTTCGATGACCTTGAACTGGTCTGGACGGTAGAGGAGGGCGACATCGACACCGCGGCGATCCGGCCCGTCGTAATGGACGATCTGGAAATTCGCAGCGGCGATTTCGGGCTGGCTGACCAGGTCTTCCAGCACATGGCGGTTCTCGATCTCACATACTCCCAGCAGGGTGTGCCACACTTTGTTGTCTTCCTTCATGGCCTGGATGACCGTGGCCATGTTGCGCAGTTTCTTCTGATACTTGACCTCTGTCCACTGATTCGCGCCGTCCGGAAGGAACTCGTAATCGTTCTTGCCTTCGTCATGATACGTGTCGAACAGATTCTCCATGTTGTAGAACCCGATGACATAGCCCTTCACGCGCTTCTGGGCACCAAGACTCGGTGCCAGAAAAAGGAGAGCCAAAAATAAGGCGACTATTTTTCTCATAATGTTGGTTATGTTATGCTTCAAGTCGGTAGGTTACCACCACCAGGACACAGTTTGCGGATTCTCCGCCTCCACCTGGTCGGCCTTCTCTTTCCCGATTGCATCAGGCAAATTTACAAAGAAATTCATTCCCAATTTCTTTTCAAGGTCGTCAATTGACATCGCGAAGTTTTTCAAGGATTCCGATGGGCTGTGGTTCACGTCGTCGAAGCAGACCGCGCAGCCGGCATAACCGCCGGCACCGAAGCCGGAGGAACCCAATGTCTTGCACAAGACCGCTTTGTAGTAGCCCTGCGGAACTGCCACATGCTTTCCGTCATCATCCAGGACATAATAGCCGGTGTCTCCGAAACAGCCGGTCGTAACATAGACCGTATCCGCTTTGTTCGCCCAACTCCGCACAGCCATTTCCAGGTTTGCCCATATTCCTCCGTTGAAATCATTGTCCTGCGGAGTGATGTTCGTCCCGTAGAACGTAGAGGAATTGGCGGCGAAGGAGAAAAGCCTATCGGCGGAAGGAAGCTGGTGTCCGCGTGAATACCATCCCGCGTTCCCCTTGTCGAAGCCCGTCAGCGTAACGGACTGTTTTTCGCGGGGCAGGAGGGGATCCAGCGCCCAGTTGTCCGTTCTGGACGTCCCTTTGCGCGCATAGGCGGGAATCATCGGGTAGGCCACCCAGGAGGCGATCAGTTTATCGTAATTCCAGTCGTATGAATAGTTCCGCACGCTTTTTCCTTCGAAATCCATCCGGTGGGAAAAGAATTCCAGTCCGTCCCCCGCCAAGGTCTCAGGCAGCTCCAGCCACTTGACCGGCGCGACATCCGCGCCGGCGATGGGGCCGGGATCCGAAGGCGTGGATGAGGAACCGTCCTGGGAAAATTCAACGGAAACTTCTCCGTTCCGGGCAACCAGGGTGAGCACGACCCGTCGGGAGGCAGGATCTCGATTCTCTTCATATTGCAGCACGACGGACACGCTTCCGCTACCGTAATCCGGAGAAACGGTAGCCCAGGTTCCTTCGGAAATCGAGATCGTCCAGTCCCCTGAAGCCGTGACATCCAGGAACTGGCTGCCCGCCTTATTCGGCGCCGGATTGGTTCGCACATGCAGGGCAGGGGGAACAGCCGGCTGCTCTTCGCCGTTACCGCAGGAAACTGCCAGCGCCGACACCAAGGCCAGCGCTGACAACAGAGGGAGTCTTGCGAAGGGCTTCATTACGGGAAGACCGGCTGCTTATTCCGTGTTGGCGTTGATCCCGAAGAGGATGACGCGGTAGTCAGGGGCTACCGTACGCACCGTCACGTCCATATCGGAAGGCAGGACAGCATCAAAGACGACTTCGTAATAATCCGCGTCTGATACTTCGACCAGATTGAAGGTTGGATTACCCGCCGCGCCTACGTTGGAGATCGCGTCAATTGTCTTCAATACGTCGTCGCCGGCTACAACTTCCAGTTTGCCCTTCTTCGCATTCCAGGCGACAACATACGCCCCGAACCGTTTGGTGCCGGCAGGCAGATTCACCGTCGCGTTTCCAACTACGGAACCCGTACCCAACTTCAAGGCATAATATTTTTCCGCATCTCCGTTTACGGTCACATCGTTGTTGTAGGCCTTGTCGCCAAGCGTAATCTTGTCTTGAAGGTTGGAAGTAAGGGCGTGCGACAATGCCCCGCCCGACTTCTTCTGGGTAATGGTGACGATCGCAGCGTCCACGCCCGTCCCTGCCACAGTGATTTGGATGATCACGTCGTCGGTCGCGCTGGTATTGGCGGGGAAGGTCGCGGTCACAGCAGCGTCGCCGTTGCCGGAATTCTTATCGAAGGTCACACCTGCCGCATCCGTCGTCACGGTCCAATCGACGTTGGAGGAAATGTTGAAGGTCGCGCTCGTAGCGGTCGCCTCTACCGTAATGGCAGACATGTCAACCCCGAGGAAGGCGCCCTGGGGCTCTTCAATCTTCGTCATCATGATGTTGACATACTTGCCGTCGGTACCGGAGAATCCGACGAAATAACCGGTCACCGTCACCACCTTTCCGTTGAGGTCAGCGGACACGGCACCGTCCAGCGGATACTGGATGCTGCCTTGTTTGGTCGCGCCATTCACGATGAGATTGTAATAAGAACCGGAGATGGAAAGCGTTCCCGTGAGAGAAACATATTCGGGTGTGGCGGCAGCATAAGAATCGAGCTCCGACGTAATGTCTTTGACTGCAGGATGGGTAATTGCGTTGCCGGTCGTGCCGGGGGTGAGTTCGGGATCCGTGATCTGCTTCAGGCCGCCGTATTCACCGACAATCCCCTTCACGGTGATCTTGTCGCCGATGTTGGCATCCACGCCGTTTTTGTTGAACACCGAAATGAAGCCCGTTTCGTCCCCGACCACGATGCCCAATTTGTACTTCGCGTACACGAGAACGTTCTCCAAGATGACGGCCTTGCCCGCGGCGGTCTCGTTCGCCCCGGCCACGGTCACTTTGGTGGCAGGCAGTTCACCCCCCAGCGCAGGTACTTCCACGCCCTTGGTGAAATCAACTGCTGTCCCGGCAGAGGTTGCAAGTTCCAGCAAGAGATCGTCCAGTCTGTGCGCGCTTGCAAGATCGGAAAAGATACCGAGGTGGAGTTTCGATGTCCCCGCAGGAACGGTAAAGGTCGTGGAAGCGAGGTCCCAGCGCCCGTTTTTGTATGCGCCGGGGAACTTGTAGCTGAGTTCCACCCACTTGGTGCCGTCAGCGCTTACGTACACGTGGAATTCGGAAGGATTGAAGGTGTTGTCGGCATCCTTCACGTATCTTTCCGTGCCGAAAGAAAGGGTGAAGTTCCTGTTGCCGGAAGGCAGGACAATTCCGCCGACTTTGAAATGGTTATTCCTCCCGAAAAACAGATTGTTCGTACCGGAACCCGGATAGTCGGAATAGGAGCCGTTGGAATTGCTGTTGTTCCGCGCCGTCACGTTGGCGAAGGCATATTCGACCGCTGCGGCGCCCGTCCCCGTCTGATTTTTCCAACCATCGAACTGGTCGAGCATCGGCCAATACTTGCCGTCCGTTCCATAGGTTTGCGTAGCGGCTTCTTTGTCGAAATCATTCTTGTAAACGATCAAGTCTTCAGCGGATCCCATGCCATTCTGCGTGACCGCCAGGCTCTTGGAGTCGAATCCGATGTCGAATTTCACGGAGCCCTCCCGATCGAGACCGGTATTCTCGAGCACCGAAATCGTAACGGTCTGAGCATCCTTGGATGCTTTTCCTGAAGTCGGGCTGACGGAGATCCAATCCGCGTCGGTCGTGGCGTTCCAGTCGCGGGAGGCCGTGACCTTCAACGTCTGGGATGCGGCCGCTTTTTCAAAGGCGAGCGAGCCGGGAGCAATGGAAAGAGAAGGAGGACTGATCGGCTCATCTTTCGGTTTGCAGGAGACAAACAGTCCCGCAACCGCAGCAAAGGTTAGAAGAAGGCATCTTGCTTTCATGTCTGGATATCTTTCAAGTTAAAAGTAATGTTATCGTGTTGCTTTCAAAGAGTTACTGGGTTTGTAAAATTACAAAAGAATATGTGCTTTTCCAAAATAAAGCCAAGAAAAGAAACACGGTACCTTTCCGCACAGAATTTCAGACCTCAAGCGATATCAGACCGGCTCGAAATCTTCCAAATATTCCAGTATATCTTCGCGCAACGGGCGCAGATCGTTCTGCAAAACATGCCATACCTCAGCGGGCGAGATTTGGTAATAGCCATGTACCAGCATATGTCTCATTCCGGTGATCGATCGCCAATCCGTTGAATCATGCTTCCGCTTGAACGCATCCGTCAACATGTAGGCGGCTTCACCAATAATCTCGATGTTCTTGACAATCGCATAGTATTCCACAGTTTCTTTTTTCAGATCCGCCTCCTTCATCCCTTCTGAGAATCGAATCGCATTATCGATCGCTTTGAGAATATGTTCAAGTCGTCCCAGATCTCTTAATTCCTCTTTCATAGATTACATATTTATCTTCGTTTGCATTTTTAACGGCAAAAGGCAGAAGCATCCTGTTTTCTACAAGGTCCACTTCTCGCGCAACCCGATCTTGTATTGCCAACATCATCCTAGAATGATCCAGCAAACTGACTTGCGCCTGCTCCTCGTAATCCACCAGCAGGTCTATATCGCTGTCGGGCCGCTCCTCGCCGCGGGCATAGGAGCCGAAAAGCCAGGCACGGACGATCGGCTGCGTGGCAAGATAATCCTGAATCAACGAAATCGTCCGGATCCGCTCTTCGTTAAGCGACCCGACGAAACGGGAAACTTCCGGCAGCAGACCGCGACGGCCGGCATAGCGCAGCAGCCGACTCCGGTTGACGGAATGAACCTCGAACGCGCGCTGGAAAATCCTGCGAAGATCCGCGTCTGAGCAGGAAAGCAGATCCCTGTCAGCCACGGTATCAACCAGTGACTTTTCAAGGGAAGGCACGAGAAGGCCATCCTGCTCCAGAAGCGGCGCCTCCGAAATCAGCGGCTTGACAAGAATATGATCGCGCAACGGAATCCGAGACGCCTGGGCCTGACGGGAAGAAAAGACCCGATGAAACCTTCCGGAAAGGAATTCTACAAATTCGTCAACGCGTGCCTTTTCGGTTTCAACCCAATAATTGTCCCCTCTTGCAGCAACAGAGAAAGAAATGCCGACGAATTGGCCTGCCAGTGCTCGGTTGATTTCCAGCATTTTGGGAGGAATGTCTAAACGGTACGGAAGTTTGGATCCTTTTGCATATCGCCCCCTCCCTGTCCGGGAAAGGACACCGCTTTCGACCAGCGCGCGAATCCGGGAATAGACCGTCTGGGCTGGCGCTCCTGGCATCACCGCCGCGAAATCCTTGACCACATACGCCTCCTTTTTCTGAAGCAGTCGCGCGACCGCCTCGTCATATTGTCGTGTCTTCTTCGTCTTCATATTGCAAATATATAAATAATTCGGCAATAAATAGAAATATTGCCGAATTATTATCAATGCGCATCGCCGGCATCTATGCTGCGCGTGGCATGTAGAACTTTGATAATAAGGACATTAGGTCAAACAACCCGGGCGATTTTGCCCTGGTTCTTTGACGGATATGATTGAAGCCGAGAAACTTGCACGCCACAATAAAAAGGCCGGCCAAAATTTGGCCGGCCGCTGAAACGCAATGTCGATCGGAATTACTCTTTCATGACGAAATAGCTCTCGGTCGCTTGCGTGTTTCCTTTATAGGAAGACCGAAGGCCGCAGACGGTGATCTTGTCACCATCCTTAATATCGAGACTTTCAAAGCTCTTGTTGTTGGAGAACTTGCCGTCCGCCTTGTAGGTCGGGAAATTCACCAAGCCGTAGAAATAGACCGTGCCGGTTTCGTCCGTGAGATCAAAATTGCCATAGGTGGTGGACGTGATGTTCGACACTGTACCCGTAAGCCGATAGTACTGCGTTTTGGATTCGGCGGCAGCGAGGAAGTCAGCAACCGTGGAGACGATCACGTTGTTGTGGCTGACATACCAGGCGTCCACCAACTGAGGGGAACCTTTGTACGAACCCTTCGGCCCGATGACCGTCACGATATCGCCGATTTTGATGCCCTTCGCGGTGATCACATTCTGTCCCTTGGCGCCTCCCTCTTCCGGAAGGAGACCGTACACATAGACGGTTCCCGTCGCATCCGCGAGGTGGAAATTGCCGTACTTGTTCGGCTTGGTGGGATCGTTCTTGTCCATCACAATGTTTGTAACGATACCTGAGTACTTGAAGAGCGCGGGACCGTCCGGAGCGTTGTTGATCATCTCGGCCGTGGCTTCCACAATGGATCCCTCTTGGGTGAAGGAATACGATACATTGGAGGAGGTTTTTCCACTGGAGGAACTGAACGTAAGCGTCCCGGTACGGGAACCGGCCTCATTCGGGGCAATGTTGAACTTGAATACGGCGGTGTCCGAAGGATTCGGCACAATCTTGGTCGGAACGCCGGGGATATATTCAGTGGTCACATAGGAAATCCAGTCGGCATATTCAGCGGGAATGGTCGCATAGGCACCGTTGCCCTTGTAGGCCGCCTTCACTGCCAGTTCGCCACCCTCCTTGGGAAGGGTGACCGCGGGTGTGGTAACCTTCAGCAGGGATTTCTCAATCTTGATGACCATGACGTTCACCAGTTCGATTACCGAGCCATAGGTGGTCTTCGGTCCCTCGACGGTCACGACATCCCCCACCTCGAGTCCCAGGCTGGTGAAGTTCTTCTCCGCACCCTTCTTGTCCAAAGTTCCGTAGATGTAGATTGTACCTGTCTTGTCCTGCAGATACCAGTTGCCGTAGGTCGTATTCACAATCGAGGTGCAGACGCCTGTCACCTGAAAAGTTTTGCCGTCGGGGCCGGCAATCACCTGGGCGCAAGTCGAAGGCTCGGCAGTCCGGACGCCCTGGAGTACGGTAAGGTACTGCGTCATGACCCCGCAGGTAATCTTCAGAGACTGGGCTCCTGAGCCCGCGACGGCGGGGTTGGCTGAGAAAGTCACCTTTGTTTCACCGGCAGAGCCGCTGGTCGGAGAAATGGTGAGCCACGAAGGGATCACGGAAACATCCTCGCCATTCTTGTTCTTTTCAGTCAACACGAAGCTCCAGGAGTCGGAGGCCCTGACTGTGATGGTCTGGGAGCCACCCGCCAGCGGAATCGCCACCGTGGACTGGGACAATTGGATTTCTTCCAGTTTGGTTTCGGAATAATCCGGTTCACAAGCGACCGCAAGGGCGAGGGTCGCGAAGAGAGCCGTAAAAATGTATTTGAGTTTCATCTTGTTCGGGTGCTAAATTAGTTGAACATATACTTGATACCCACGGAAGCGTACCAGCACTGGCCGATCGCGTGAAGCGGGACAAAGGTCTGCAGGGATCCGCTGACTGCCTTTGACGTGGAGAACACTCCGTAGCCTTCGGCATCGAGGCCCTCATACTTGAGGAGACGGCCGTCCGTGATGTCCGGATTCAGGTACTTGCTGACACCCCAGCTCGAGTTGAAGAGATTGAGCACGTTCTTCACATCGAGAGAAAGCTGCAGCGTGTTGACGGATTTGCCGACATTGAGTTTGAAGTCATGGGCGAAGCGGAAGTCAACCCGGTGAACCCAGGGAGAATAGACACTGTAGGCTTCCGCATACTGACCCTGATGCTTGCTGAGATATTTGTCGGCATGCACATAGTCCATGAAGCGGTCGCGGTCTTTATCGGACACGAAGCGGAATTCCTTGTTCGCGACCTCGGCATCCGTCGGGATGTAGAGGGCGTCGTAAGGATAACCGTCGCCGTTCATGTCGTTCACAGTCATGTAGGAATAGTTGTAACCGCCCCTCCAGCTCTCATAAATGAGACTGTAGTGGTTGTTGCCCTTGTCGCGATAAGTCGCTGAAGCAACAACGCGATCCGGAGTCACGTACTGGGAGTTGTGCAGGCGGATGTTGTTCGGGCCTTCAACCGTAGGAACATAAGTGAAGGCGGATTCCGCGGCGGAACCCGGCATGCCGGTGATTTCCTTGGAACCGGTCCGGGTGTAGGCCGCCATAAGGTTCAAGTTCTCGATGGGGCGCATGTTCACCGTCACGTTGGCGGAGTAGCCGTAGCCTTGATTCGTGTTTGAAAGCACAAAGGCCTTGGTTCCGGATCTGAAATCCGACGGGAAAATCGGACGATTGTCCGCTCCGTTGAGACGGGCGAATCCGCCGACGGGTTTCATGCTCCAGTCGGAGATGGTTACCCCGTTGATGGTCTTGTTGAAGATGCCTTCCACCGTAATTGAGAACGGGAAGGAAGTCGGGAAAGCGTAGTCGACCGCAAGGGAGGTCTTCCACACCTGCGGCATCTTGAATGTGGGATCGACTGCGGAAATCGACGAGGGAACAGTACCCTTGGCAGGATCGTAGGACTGAGGATAGCCCATCCCGATGAGTTTCTGCAGCAGAGCGTCAATGGTCGCCTTGCCGGAAGCATCCGTCACAAGGCCGCCGGCGAACTGGTTCATGTCCACCGGATTGCCATCGATCTTGGATTTGGCGTTGATCTGGGCCTGGTATTGGACCGCGCCTGAGTTGGTGGGCATGTTCGTGAAGAACACGAGGGGAAGACGGCCGGAGAAGAAGCCGGTACCGCCGCGCACCTTCAGGCTCTTGTCGCCGAAGGCGTCCCAGTTGAAACCGAGACGGGGGGAAACCGTCAGGTTCGACGTGGGCCACTTGCCCGTGTCGATATTGCGGACATTTCCGTCAGGATCGTAGTAATCAATGCCCTGAATGGCCTGATTCGTCGCCAGATCCTTGTTATTGAAGAACAAGCCGTCGAGGCGGAGGCCCGCCGTGAGCTTGAAGTCTTCTGTCATGTTCCACTCGTCCTGCACATAAAGCCCGGCCTTGTTGAACTGGACACGGGCGGCAGGATTGGTTTCGCCGTCATAACCGTAGGTCAGGCAGACCACCTCGGGAACGGCTCCGTTGATGAATTCGTCCACGCTGCCGTAACGATAATAGCCGGTTCCGTTGCGCATGTAGGCATTGTCCGCCATCTGGTACTCGAAGCTGACACCGGCCATGATCTTGTGGTTGCCGCCGAAAAAGGTGATGTCATCCCGGACATTGGCCACGGTGTTGTGCACCGCGTTGTTCCAGGTGAAGAGTTCGTAGCCGAGGGCCATGTACTGGGTGTTCGTGCCTGTTCCGTCCTGGATGTCGATGAACGGGAACTCCGAAGAATTGGAACCGCGGAGATCGTCGAGTTTCGAATAGGTGGCCAGGAGCTGATTGGAGATCCGGTCGGAAAGACGGCTGTTCAGATCCAGGGAAACGGAGTGCACCAGGTTGTTCATCGAGTACATCGAGTTGGCGAACGACATGGACATCAGGGATGTACGCGCGTAGGCGGAACGGGTGCCGCCGTCCATGGAGGTGGCATTCGGTCCGTTCCAGGCCGTGTTGTTCGTATAATTGTACCGGAGCGCGAGATTATGGGCGTTGGAGATGTTCCAGTCCAAACGCGCCAGCAGTTTCTTGTTGCTCTGGTCGGCCGGGAAATCCGTAAAGGAGCCCGTATCGTAGCCATATTGCTGCTTCACGAAGTTGGAGACGCGCTCCATGTCCGCCACGGAAGCGTAGGACAGGTAGGCGTTCTCGTCGCCGACTCCGTTCTGGGATGCTCTCCAACGCACTGCAACGGAGGGCGTCTTGGCATATTCCGCATTCACGAAGAAGAAAAGCTTGTTCTTCACGATCGGGCCGCCGAGCGTAAAGCCATAGGTCGTGTTCCGATCCCGGTCGCGGGCACCTGCGATCACTTCGCTTTCCACGGCATCGCCACGCATGTTTTCATTGCGATGATAGACGTAGGCGGAACCCCGGAACGTGTTCGTGCCGGACTTCGTGATAGCGTTGACACCGCCGCCGATAAAGTTGGTCTGGCGGACATCATACGGGGAGATCACGACCTGCAGTTCCTCGATGGCATCGATGGAGATCGGGTTGCCGCCGCCGGGCAGGCTTTCGCTCAGGCCGAAGTTGTTGTTGAAGTTGGCGCCGTCGACCGTGAAATTGGCGGTACGGCCATCCGTTCCGGCAAAGCTCATCCCGTTTCCGCCGTAAGGAGAAAGACGGGTGACGTCGGTGATTCTCCTGTTGACCGTCGGCAGGGCGATAATGTCAGAGCTGGAAATGTTGGTGGAAGCGCCGGTCTTCTCGGCGGCAAACTTCGAAGAAGGGGAAGCCAGCACAACCGCGGACATCAGCATTTCAGTCTGCTGCCTGACAACCGCATTGAGGTTGTATGTTTCCGCAAGTTGAAGCGTGATGTCCGAATATTCCTGCGTCTGGAAACCGAGGAAGGAAATTTCGACCTGGTAGGGGCCTCCGGCACGCATTCCGTTGATGACGTAACGGCCTTCGCTGTTGGCGACAGCCGCATACTGGGTTCCGGAAGGGGTATGAACTGCAACGACCGCAGCACCTGCGAGAGGCTCGCCGCTCTCATCCTGGATGCGACCGGCAAGGCTGGAGGTTGTGATCTGTCCAAAGCCCACAACTCCGATGAAGATTGCGGCGAATGCCGCGAATCCCTTTTTCAGTAGTTGAACCATAGATGTTTATAAAATTTGGGTTGAATATTATTAAATCAAAAGCAATTTACGTTTCATCATGCAAAGTTAATATTTTATAAGATAAAAATAGATGAATTGTCGATTATTTCCTTTGATTTTGTCAATTGTAAAATAAATGTAATATCTTTGGCGCTACAATACACAATACGAGAGGACAGATTTGCCTGCTTGCAACCTCACTCTAAAAAATGCTAAAAATGATGAATTACCTATTCACTTCCGAATCCGTGTCCGAAGGTCATCCGGACAAAGTGGCCGACCAGATCGCCGACTCCATTCTCGATGAATTCCTGCGCCGGGATCTTGAATCCAAGGTGGCCTGCGAAGTCTTTTGTTCCACCGGCCTGGTGATCATCGGCGGGGAGGTCTCTTCCGATGCCTACGTGGATGTCCAGAGCATCGCGCGCGAAACGATTCTCCGGATCGGCTACGACAAGGCCGGTTACCTGTTCAACGGCAACTCCTGCGGGGTGCTTTCCGAAATCCACGAGCAGAGCCCGGACATCCGCCGCGGACTCACGCGCCAAAATCCCGAAGACCAGGGAGCCGGCGACCAAGGCATGATGTTCGGCTACGCCTGCCGCGAAACCGAAGACTATATGCCGCTGCCGATCTACCTGTCGCATCTGACGCTTCGGGTACTCGCGGACATCCGCCGGGACGAATCCCGCCGGATGCCCTACCTGCGTCCCGACGCGAAGTCACAGTTTACCATTGAATATGACAACGCGCGCCGTCCGGTACGGGCGCATACGATCGTGCTCTCCACCCAACACGACGAATTCGCGGACGACGAAACCATGCACGCCCGCATTGAGCAAGACGTGCGGGATATCCTCATTCCACAGGTGATCGCCCGGCTTCATCCCGAAACCGCAGCCCTGTTCCGGAATGATTTCAAACTCTTCGTCAATCCGACCGGAAAATTCGTGATCGGCGGCCCCGCTGCAGACACGGGGCTGACCGGACGGAAGATCATCGTGGACACCTACGGCGGGCGTTCCGCGCACGGCGGCGGCTCGTTCTCCGGGAAGGATCCGTCCAAAGTCGACCGTTCCGCCTGCTACATGGCGCGCTACATCGCCAAGAACCTGGTGGCGGCAGGTGTCGCGGACGAAATGACGGTCCAGGTTGCCTACGCCATCGGCGTGGCGAAGCCCGTGAGCGTGTATGTGGACACCCGCGGTACCGGCAAGTTCGAAGATGCGCGCATCGCGCGGAAAATCAGTGATTTGTTCGACCTCCGTCCCGCGAAAATCATCGAGAAGTTCGGCCTCAAGAATCCGATCTACCGGCCGACGGCCGCGTACGGACATTTCGGAAGAAAACCCTATTCGCAAACGCTGAAACTCGTCCGGGACGGACGGGAAGTCGAAAAAACTGTAGAATTCTTCGGCTGGGAGAAACTGGATGCCGTGGACGCTGTCCGTAAAGCTTTCAACCTGTAGGCTGTAGGTTTCCGGGGCAGATTGTTGCTCCGGCACCACCGTTACTCACGGCGATCCATTTCGCGGCGGAGATCTTTTTCTCTGATCGTCGCGCGCTTATCGTATTCCTTCTTGCCCCGCGCGAGGGCGATGACTAATTTCGCGAGACCTTCGTCGTTGATGAAGAGCTTGGCGGCCACGATCGTAAGTCCCTTTTCGTTTACAGCCCGGTGCAGGTGGCGCAATTCCCGCTTGTTGAGCAGCAGTTTCCGGTCGCGTAACGGCTCATGCTGGCCCCATGACCCCCAGAAATACTTGGCAATGTTCATCCCTTTGACGAACAGTTCGCCGCCGACAAAGTAACAGTAGGCATCGACCAACGAGACCTTGCCGGCGCGGATGGACTTGATCTCCGTCCCGACCAGCACGATCCCGGCCTCGTATGTCTCCAGAAACGTATAGTCGAACGACGCTCGCTTGTTCCGGATCTCTACCTTATGCTCCTTCTTCTGTTTTGCCATGATGGACTGCAAATATACCATTTTTTCGGGGCATACAAACTGCCCCGCCTTCCGAGCGAGATGTACTCGCACAGAGACCCGACTTCTCGTTCTTTAGCCTGTCAGTCCGCTTTCCCCTTTCCGAGCGAGGTGTACAAACACAGCGCGCAGAAGAACGATTTCGTGCACACCTTGCATTCGAATCACCAATACAGTCCCTTTTCTGGGTGGAGGGGTACGCGCAGATCGCACAGGAAGCCGTTTCTTTGTACACCTCGGTAATAGTACCGGAAGACGGCTTCCCCAAAAATCCCTGCAAACGTCCATGCAAGCATCCCTGCAAAACATCCCTGCGATATTTCGCGAAACTCGAACAATTGCGTACTTTTGTGAAGGAGAGGCATATCACGGCGCACCGTTGCTCTTACTGGACATCTCCCGAAAAACCAAACTGTCGATAAACTATGCAAAAACCTTTTCATTTCTGTTTCTCATCACCCGGCGAGGTTCTGTTCCGGGATGAAGAAGACCACATCTACTACTTCAACGCCTATGCGCAAGCCCTGTTCGCGACTGGCTCCAAGAGCATGGCGGACTGCGAAATGTCCAACCATTGCCACCATGTCATCTTGTCTGAACGTCCGGCCCGGGCCGCCGCCATCCTCAGAATTTCATACACAAAATACTATAACCACAAGTATTTCCGAAGTGGTCCTTTGGGAGAAAAGGGGGGTCTTTCTGCGGGAACTGAACGGCAATGCGCAGTTGGTTGTCGCACTCAGTTATGTCCTTCGGCAACCGGTCCACCACGGAGTCTCGCACAGTCCTTTCAATTATCCGTTTTCCTCCATCAACTGCTACTTCAGGGAAGAGCTGGGGAAAAACGAGATCGTCCATTGTATCCCCGACGCCATGATCGCTTCATACCTGCCACGCAGAGCGACCATACCTCCGAGGTTCAAAATGGGATACAATGGAATGTTTACAAGAGAATCCGTGACGGAACACCGTTTGACAGAGTTGCAGTACGGAACGTACGGGACTTTCTCGTTCTACATGACCCGCCGGTCTTCCGAACAGTGGCGCGAAGAGCAACTCCGAAACAATGCCGGAGTACAGCCGCTGGTGTTGGGAGATATCGAAGAGGGTTTGCTGGCGCACGATCCTGAAGGCGCCGCAAGCCTGCGAACCATGCAATCCAACGAGAGCAAGAAGTTTCTCTTGCCCGCCAACGATGATCTGGCGCTCTGCAAGATCATTGACCGGATTGTCTTACACGAGTTCCGCCTTCCCTCTGTCTACCAACTGGCAGACGGACAGCGAGCGAAGCTTGCTCAGCGCCTTTTGACACGGCATCATGCCCACATGGACCAGATCCGCCGTTGTCTGTATTTCAAGTGAATAATACCACCCGGAACGAGCAGGACGGCTTATTCTCCGGCGTACTGGCCGATGAAGAAGATGGCGCCGGTGCTGACCTCCGTAATGGCATACAGGAACGGGTGGTCGGCATGGAAGTCCACGACCTGCGGAAGGCTGGTGAACCGCATGTCCACATCGGTGACAGCGGCCGCCTCGGCGCCTTCCTCATTGACCTTGATCTTGGCTTTCTGGAGTACCTGGCCGATGCACACCCTCGCCTCCGTCATCGCGGAAAAGTCCGCTCCGGATCCGAATGCGGTCGGCATTCCGAGCCTCGTAAGCGCTTCCTTCAATTCGATCTTGAATTCGGATTCGAAGACCGGCATTTTGACGTCCACCTCCGTGATTCGCAAGCCATCCATCACATCTTTCCAAGACTCCGGAGTCAAGAACGCAGCGACGTCCGCCAAGGTTTTTCCTTGGTTCGGCAGCATCACGATCATCCTGTAGGCCTGGTTCCCATACGGCAGGCAGAGCGTCTGGAAAACCGCATTGTCGCCCGACTTGAACTCCGCGCGCTGACGCATCATGTTCACAGAGATCGAGGAACCATCCTCCTTCCGGAAGGTTTCTTCCCGAGTTTTGTTCTTATCGAAGCGACTCGACCATATTCCTTTGAAATAGATCGCATTGAGAAAGTGGGCATAGGAATCCGGCGATAGGGGATCATCCAGGATTCTGGGGATCATGCCGTGCGTCTTCTCCGCACCCCAGCGGTTGATCATCCCCTGCACATCCTCGGTGGCGAAATACAAGTTGATCACCTTCGCTTCGTAACTGGACTCGATCTCCTTGACGAATGTGTCTTTGAGCGGAGCGCTTCCCTTGTCGGCGAAGGCAACATTGGCGATCTCGAGCGTGACGGACGGATCGATCTGAGAGGACTGTTCCATCATGGTCTTGCAAAACTCATTGATGTCCCGGGCAGTGCCGTCTTGAAACCCGAGCACCTCGATGATCTCCGCTTGGGTGGCCCCCCGGGCCCCGTTGTTGACCATTCCCAGCGCGTAAGTCACGCTGAGCGGGGAGATGACGAAACTCCCGCCTTCCCGGGCCACTTCGCCGTACAGTTGGATCGCGAAGTTGTTTGCCTCGTTGACATATTCCTGCTGGGCCCTGGTCAGTACGATGTCTTTCCGCTCCGTGAACTTCTCGGGCTCAACCGGTGAGTTCTTCTCGCAAGAGCATACTGATGCTGCAATGCACGCGAGACCAGCGATCGCTACAATTCCGATGTTTTTCATAACGTTTTTCATTAATTGTCTAATCAGTAAATCCTCTCCTTGATGAATCCTTGACGAAATCTTGCACGGGGGAGAGCAATAAAACGAAGCAAATCGCGCTATCTGTCACGCTTTCCGAGCGAGGTGTGCAGGCAGATCCCACAGGAAGCCGTTTCTTTGTACACTTCAGCGATGATAGTACCAAAAGGCGGCTTATTCTCCGGTGTACCGGCCAATGAAGAAGATGGCGCCGGTGCTGACCTCCGTGATGGCGTACAGGAACGGGTGGTCGGCGTGGAAATTCACGATTTCCGGAATAGGGCCGATGCTGGTGGTAACCATCTCGCCAATGGTGACAGCAGCTGCCTCGGAGCCTTCCTCATCGACCTTGATCTTGGCTTTCTGGAGAACCTGGCCGATGCACAAACTCGTCTCCGCCATGGCAGAGAAATCCGCAAATTCTGTGAATGCGGTCGGCATCCCGAGGTTTGCGAGCGCCTCTTTCAATTGGATCTTGAATTCGGATTCGAAGACCGGCAACTTGACGTCCACGTCCGCGGTTCGCAAGCCATCCACCGTTTCATTCCAAGATTCCGGATTCAGGAACGCGGCGACGTCCGCCAAGGTCTTCCCTTCGTTCGGCAGCATCACGATCATCCTGTAGGCCTGGTTCCCATACGGCAGGCAGAGCGTCTGGAAAACCGCATTGCTGCCCGACTTGAAATCCGTCCGCTGGCGCATCATATTCACGGAGATCGTGGAGCCGTCCTCTTTCCGGAAGGTCTCTTCCCGAGTATTTTTCTTATCGAAACGATACGACCAGATCCCCTTGAAATAGATCGCATTGAGAAAGTGGGCATAGGAATCCTTCGATATCGGATTGTCCAGGATCTTGGGGATCATGCCATGCGTCTTCTCCGCACCCCAGCGGTTGATTATCCCCTGCACATCCTCCGTATCATAATCCAGATTGATCACCTTCGCTTCGTAGTTGGACTCGATCTCCTTGACGAAAGTTTCCTTGAGTGGAACATTTCCCTTGTCGGCGAAGGCGACATTGGCGATCTCGAGCGTGACGGACGGATCGATCTGAGAGGACTGTTCCATCATTGTCTTGCAAAACTCATTGATGTCCCGGGCAGTGCCGCCTTCGAATCCGAGCACCTCGATGATCTCCTCCTGGGTGACCCCACGGGCTCCGTTGTTGATCATTCCCAGCGTATAGGTCACGCTGAGCGGGGAGATAATGAAACTCCCGCCTTCCCGGGCCACTTCGCCGTACAGCCGGATCGCAAAGGAGTTCGCCTCCCGGACATATTCCTGTTGCGCGCGAGTCAGCACGATGTCCTTCCGTTCCGTCAGCTTCTCCGGCTCGACGGGTGAGTTCTTCTCGCAGGAGCAAATTAATGTTGCGATGCACGCGAGACCGGCGATCGCTACAATTCCGATGTTTTTCATAATGTCTTTCAATTATAACCCAATCAGTAAATCCACTCTCTGACGAAATCTTGCACGGAGAAGAGCGATAAAACGAGCAATTCAAGCTATATTTGTTTCTATGGCAAGGAATCCCAAGAACAAGTTGCGGAAGCCGATCCCGATTCCGAGGGCGGCACCGCTCCCGGAACCGGAAGTCATCGATGTCGAAGGCATATTCAAAGAATATATTTCCGGAGCGGTCGATCTCATCGTCGTGCTGGGGCCGACAGCCTCCGGCAAGACCCGCTACGCCGTTTCCCTCGCCAGACAACTCATGGCCCTGGGCGGCGGAATCTGCGAAATTCTTTCCGCGGATTCGAGGCAAGTGTACCGAGACATGGACGTCGGAACGGGCAAGGATCTCGGAGAATACGGAGATCTTCCGTACCACCTGATCGACATGGTCCCTGCCGGAAGCCGTTTTGACCTGTACCAGTGGCAGCAAGCCTTCGAGATAGCCTACAAGGACATCCGCGAAAGAGGCGGAATCCCGATCCTCTGCGGTGGAACCGGCCTGTACATCCAAGCGGCGACCTGCGGTTATGCCCTCCCCCAGGCTCCGCCCGATCCGGAACTCCGCGCGCGACTCGAGCGGGAAGACGTGGAAACGCTTCGGGAAAAATTGGCGGAACTGCGACCCCTCGGAGCTCCGGGTGAAGAACCGACCGATCCCCGTACAGTGCCCTACGGCGTCCTCCAATCCAAACGGCGCGTCATCCGTGCCCTCGAAGTCGCATTCTACGAAGACGAACATCCGGATCCGCGCGCCACATACCTCCCGAAAAAGCCCTATTTCATCGGCACGCTTGTGAGCCGGGAAGAGCGTATCGCCCGCATCGACCGTCGCCTTGAAGAAAGGCTCTCCGGAATTTCGAGTTCCGGCGAAAAAATCCTGGACTCCCGGGGAAATCCCGTCACTTTGATCGAAGAAGTCAAGGGGCTTCTGGATCGCGGCATTCCCGGCGAAGATTTGATGTACTACGGCCTGGAGTACAAATTCGTCACGCAACACCTGCTCGGCATCCTCTCCTATGACGAGATGAAGACCTTGCTGGCCAATGCGATCCATCAGTTCGCGAAGCGCCAGATGACCTGGTTCCGGAGGATGGAGCGCGCGGGAATGAAGATCCACTGGACGGAAGTTTGACAAATATGGCCGAATATTCGTAAATTTGAAGATTGAAACAAAACAAAACCATGAAAGTCAGTATCATCATGGGCTCCACCAGTGACTACGATGTCATGTCGGGAGCTGAAAAAGTCCTTTCCGATTTCGGAGTGGAATTCGAAAAAAGAGTGATCAGCGCGCACCGCACCCCGGATCTCATGTTTGAATATACCCGCAACCTCAAAAGCCGGGGCTTCGGCGTGGTGATCGCCGGCGCGGGCGGAGCCGCCCATCTGGCCGGCGTCGCAGCGGGCTTGACCACCCTCCCGGTCATCGCCGTCCCGATGGCCACCAAGAACCTGGGCGGCTTGGATTCCCTGCTCTCCATGGTTCAGATGCCCACCGGAGTCCCGGTCGCGACCGTCGCCATCGGAGGCGCCAAAAACGCGGCGATCCTGGCAGTCGAAATTCTCGCCCTCGGCGATGCGGAACTCGCCCGAAAATTGGACGACTACCGAAACGAACAGGCTGAAAAAATCCGCGGCACAACCATCTGATCCGGATTCCCCGTACCGGATCGACTTCAAAATCAAATACTGATTCGCCATGTTAAAATTCATCAGTTGGAACGTGAACGGGCTACGGGCCTGTGTGGGAAAGGGGTTTGAAGAAGTATTCAAGACCCTGGACGCGGATTTCTTCTGTCTGCAGGAAACGAAGATGCAACCCCATCAACTCGATCTGAGGTTTCCGGGCTACACCTCCTACTGGAATTCCGCCGAGAAGAAGGGCTATTCCGGAACTGCCATCTACACCCGGGAGGCTCCGGTTGCCGTGACATATGGGATGGGGATGGAGGAACACGACAAAGAGGGACGGATCATCACCCTTGAAATGCCGGACTTCTATCTGGTCTGCGTCTACGTCCCGAATTCCCAGGACGAACTGCGCCGGCTGGACTACCGGATGCAGTGGGAAGATGCCTTCCGGGGCTATGTCACCGACTTGGCCGCGAAGAAGGAGCTCGTGATCTGCGGAGATCTCAATGTGGCCCACAAAGAAATCGATATCAAGAACGCCGCCTCCAATCGCCGCAACGCAGGATTTACCGACGAGGAGCGGGGCAAGTTCACCGATCTATTGAACGCCGGTTTCATCGACACCTGGCGGCTGCAGCATCCCGACGAAGTCAAATATACCTGGTGGTCCTACCGTTTCCGCGCACGGGAGAACAACGCCGGCTGGCGCATCGATTATTTTCTGGTGTCCGAAAATCTCAAGGACCGGATTGCAAGCACCGACATCCACAACGACATTTTCGGTTCGGACCATTGTCCCGTGGAACTTACACTCCGATAAACCTATGAAAAAAACGTTCCTACCGACAGTGGCCGCGACTGTCCTCTGCCTTACCGCGGCTGCGCAGAACACCTTCATTCACCCCTGGCAAGGCAAACGGGTCGCCTTCTTCGGTGACTCCATCACCGATCCACGCGTCAAAGCAACGAATGTGCAATACTGGCGCTACCTCGCCGACTGGCTTGACATTACGCCGATTGTATATGGCTGGAGCGGAGTACAGTGGAATGCGGTTCCGATCCATGTGGACAGCCTGCTCACCCGTCAGGGGCAGGACTTCGACGCGATCCTCATTTTCCTAGGGACCAATGACTACAACCGCGGGATCCCGATCGGAGAATGGTTCCGCGAGACCCTGGAGCCCGTCACCGCAGCCCGGGGGAAGCCTGCTGCGGAACAAGTCCTCAAAAAACGCGAACCCATGTTCACGAACGAGACTTTCAAGGGCCGCATCAACATCGCTCTGAATCTTGTAAAGAAGACCTTTCCGGAGAAGCAGGTGGTGTTGCTAACCCCCATTCACCGAGGCTACGCCAAGTTCGGAGCGAACAACATCCAGCCGGATGAGAACTACGTTAACGACATCGGTGAATACATCGACGCCTACATCGATGCAATCAAAGAGGCGGGAAACCTCTGGGCGGTTCCGGTTATCGACCTCAATGCCGTCAGCGGCCTCTTCCCGCTCGCTGAAGGGCTCGGCATCTACTTCGACGGAGGACAGCTCGACTCCGAACGTCCGGACTTCCTCCACCCCAACGCGAAGGGGCACCGCCGCATGGCCCTGACCCTATACTACCAGTTGCTCACAATCCCTTGCGACCTGAAAGAGTAAGGAATCTTCCGATATCGCTTATTTCTCAAGCGTGACTGCCATCAGTCCGACGACCACATCATTGGAGAGGACGCGTAAGGTCAGGGAACGGAGGCGTTTGCGCGAATTCAGGGGCATTTTCAGCATCTGGATAGCACCGCCTGGCAATTCCCGGCCATACACCGCCTTGATCTGGTAAAGGGCTCCGAGATCCCTGCTCACATCACCGGTCCCCAGACAAATCCGGATGGGACGCGGCTTGACAGTTGAAAAGGCTTTTCCATCGACAAAATAGTCCTGTTCGATCGGGCACCAGTTGAAAGGAGGGAGTAACCGCAAGGTATCACGAGAGCCATCCTGATAGTCAACCAGCACCCATGCATTGTCGATGTGCGTCTGCATCGGATTGGTGCTACCCGCCAGTAGGAGATAGGCGAAACGGGCTTTCCCCTCTAGCGGAACGACTGCCTCGTTGGGAAAATTGTCCCACAAGGAGGTGTAGATCACGTTCTTTCCAACAACTGGAGTGGAAAAGCGAATACCTGCAGCCTCGAATGTCCCTGCACGGATGCAGGTTCTGAACACGCTATCGTTGATCTCGGGTAAGTAGAGCGGATGGCACCATTCCCCAACCCCCTGTACCGGTATCTGTAGCGTGGTCACTGCTGGCCGTGGGCTCAGGTATTGCTGCTTGAAAATGTCGTCAACTTCCGCATTGAAGGCGGATGACAGATCAACGGCCGTGCGACGAATGAATCCCTGAGTCGGATCGGCCAGCCCCAGCTTCACGACATCAGGGACTGTCTTTACTACCGAATCAAATGTCTGGCAAGAAACAGGCTGAGCAGTCTGAATTTCGATGCACTGCACCGGATCGCTCGTGCCTTCATGATCCAGATACCGACCATCTCCGAGATTCTGCCGAAAAATTATTTTCAAAGGCTGCTTGAAATTCTGGTGGATTTCATAGATGTCTTTCCCATTTTCCCTCCGGAAGGAATAGGATAGATAAGGCGTCCGGATACTCACTTCATCCCAGTCTGCGGGAAATCCCGGACGGAGGATGCACAAACCGTCCAAGGCTTGCGGAACGATTCCGAACAAGCCCTGTATCAAAGCGCGGGCGGAGACGCCAGTGTTATCGGAAAAATCCCGATAGCACTCCCCCCGTGCCGCATCATAGAAACTCAACTGACCAAAATTGCCCGGGCTAATCCCCACATACATCTGGTCCATGATGTTGCCCTTCAGCAGCCTGTACCCCTCATCAGGACGTCCGGCTTTGAAATATGCAAGGGCCAAATTCATGATCTCCGACGAAGCAACGTTGTTTAGACTCCAGTTGTAAGGCATCCAATCGCTGGTGCTGACGAGGTACAGTTCCTCTTCCGAGGAACGTTGCGGCCAAAAAGAATAATACTTCGCTGGAACAGTAAACTCCAAGGGAATGTGCGGAATGTGTTCGTCGACATATCGCGTTGACTGATACCGTTGGGCAGGAGAACCCAATTCGCAATCTACCGGAATATAAACCGACCAGATAGCGGCATCCTCATGCACGCGTTGGAGCCCCATGAGATCCCGGTACTCCGCCCAATGACCGACGTCCGGACTGGTGGAGACCCACAAACTATTATCCATCGCTTCCAGAATCGCCTCGGCTTCACGTAGGTAACGGCTACCGTCTTCACCGATCTTCTCTGCGATTTTTGCGGCAAGCAGATTGCCTCGGTAATTGTAAGCGGAGGAATGAGTCACAGCACCACCGCTATAATAGAGCGCATCACTCGCCCAAATGCAGCAGTAGGCATCGTAAAGATGATCTCCGTCAGGATCAAAATTACGTTTTTCCCATGCAAGATGCCGTACAATGACCGGCCACATCTGCCGCATGTACGCGGTGTCCGCATCGTACTGGAAATGCCAGAGAAGGGCGTCGATATAGTTGAGGTTCATGTCGTAGTGATTCATCTGGTCGTTGCGATGGGGCTTGCTGCAAATGTAACCGTCCGAGTACATCGGAGTCCCCCACTTTTTTTCCGCGACGGCATAAGCAGCGCGGGCATCCTGTGCAGGATGCGGGAAGATAGCCGGCACCTGCGTGACTTGACTTTCGGCGTATGCATTGAAATGGCTGATCGCACGTTCCGGCCATCCAAGCACATCACTCAGATAACCGGCCCTCCAACCATTGAGAGGAGTGCGCCATCCAATTGCGCCATGAAGCCAGGTCTCCCCGTCCCAGGCGCCCTCCGAGGCGAACATCAGGGCATCATCCAGTAAATTCAAAAAAGGATCCGGGGTTTGAAACTCGATTCGGTGCCCCGTCTCTCGGTTTTCCTGCGTATTCCTTTCAAATTCTTCTTTTCCATCTACTTGAACCCGCATTTCGAACCGATCTGCACATGCATAGCTGACCGCGGTTCCACCCATCTTCCACATTTGAACGGACAAGGGTTCCCCATCTGCTTCGAAACTGCGCGGATCATCAACACCGAGGTCTCCGTTCCGGACCATCTTTTTGACAAAGACATCATGAATCTTGACCTGCAAAACCACTTCCCCGACAAAACCCTTTGTTGTAAATTCCCAAAGCGCCGATTCCTTGCTGTTCAAGCAAGCAGCGGAAATACGCAGCTCCCCGTTTCCCCATCGGTGATCCCGAAGCCGATAGCGGCGCTGCCCCATCGAATAGAAGGATTCACAAAAATCCGTAGAATCGAGCGGCAACCGTACACCATTGTACGTGAGATCGAACTGAACGTTGCGCGCGGATTCGGAATTCAGAAACAAAGCGAAAACCGGACGGTCTCCGGTCTCCAACCGGTAACTCGTATAGCCTCCATACAACGCCCGGGTAAAGCGATTCTCCCCGTTCACACAATAGAATGCATCCTCATGCGGAACATATTGCAAGATTCGATCCGAGCCTCGCACATCATCATTCCAAGACGCAGTTCCAACATAATCGCCCATCCGATTCTGGGCCAGCATGGTCCCGACGCAAAATAAGGCCAATAAAGATATTAATTTGTACATAATAAGGAATTATTTTTTCCAGAAAGTTTCATCAAGGTAGGAGGCTCCCCCGCAGAGCGCCTGCGTGATCACCTGTGATTCGTGAGAGAGCGTCGCGAAGATGATTCCAATCTGGAAGGGCACCCCGTATAGCGATGAAATCGCCAGCGCGACGATGTAGTGGAAGGCTCCGAATCCCCCCGGAACGGGGATAATCGAGGCCAGACTGCCGGCAAGCATGAGGAAGATGGCGTCCACGAGCCCGAGCTTCTGCAGTTGCAGCAGGGATTCCCCCATCTCCAGACTGACTGCCTCAAGAGAGATTCCTTGCACGGCCCAGAGGATGGACAAACTCATGAAGATGTACAAGGACCAGATGACAGCGGTCCACAGGAAAAATCTCCAGGCTTGTTTCATTTTCAAGCAACTGATCACCCCTTGGCCGATTCCCTTGAAAAATCCGGCGACTTTGCCCGCCGCGCCGCTGCGGCGCCCGAAGCGGATAATCACCCATACGAGGGAGAGCGCCGTCACCGCAAGCAAGACAAGCCACCAAACCAAATGTTCATTCTGAAGCCGGCGGAATGCGGGGCCCAGCATCTTGTCCAGAAAAAAACTTCCGAAGCGATTCCAGGTGAAGAGCAGGAAAAGCACGAGAGTCAAGAACATGGTGATGATGTCCCAGGAGCGCTCCAGAACCACAGTTCCGAGCACCTTGTCGTACGAAGAAAGGGGATGGCCATCCCGATCTTTAGCGGAATGGGCGGTGATGTAGCCGCAGCGGACAAATTCACCGACCCGCGGCAGAACCATATTCGCGATATAGCCGATGTTGATCGAATTGAAGGTCGTTCGCCGGGACGTGGACGGATCGATCGGCAGCAGCAATTCCCGCCAGCGCAACGCGCGGAAATAAAAGACGCAGACACCCGCGAACATAGACAAAAGCACATAGCCCCAACTGCAGGCCTTCAGACTTGCGAAGAAATCAGCCCACTTGACCTCTTTGAAAGAAAAATAGAGCAGGACAACCGCAACGCCTGCGGAGAGAACATATTTGATGATATTTCCGGCCTTCTTGTCCACGATTCACAAATTTAAGTAATTTATCCTTAAATTTGTTTCATGATGAAATCAATCTTAGGAATCGGAAACGCCTTGACGGATGTGCTGGCGATTCTGCCGGACGAGAAGATGCTCCAGGAGTATCGTCTTCCGCCCGGAAGCATGCAGCATGTCGATCTCGAAACGGGGGACGAAATCTGGTCGCGGCTCAAGAAACTGGGCGTGAAATACGTAGTCGGCGGATCCGCCGCCAACACGATCACCTGCACCTCCATTCTGGGCATGCCCTCGGGCTTCATCGGAAAAGTAGGAGACGACGAACTCGGCCACCTCTACAAAAGTACGTTGGAACAGTACGGGGTCAAAACGACGCTGCTGACGGGCACGAAAGGTTCCGGCCGCGCCATGTGCTTCATCACGGGGCCCAATGCGGAACGGACTTTCGCGGACTACATGGGCGCAGCCTTGGAACTGGTTCCAGAAGATTTAAAACCCGATGATTTCGAAGGTTACGACTACTTCCACATCGAGGGCTATCTGGTCCAGAACCAAGACTTGATCCGGAAAGCCGTGCAGATGGCGAAAGATGCCGGCTGCAAGATTTCGATTGATATGGCCTCCTACAACGTGGTCGAATCCAACAAGGCCTTCTTCCACAACCTCCTTGACAAACAAATCAACATCGTCTTCGCGAACGAAAGCGAAGCCCGGGCTTTCACGAAGAAGGAACCGCGCGAGGCCGTGGATGAATTGGCCCGGCAATGTGAAATTGCCGTGGTCAAGATCGGCAAGGACGGCTCCATGGTCAAGCAGGGCGACGAATACCACTACATCGAGGCCTGGCCGGCGGACACAATCGACGCCACCGGGGCCGGGGACACCTACGCGGCCGGCTTCCTGTATGCTCACTCGCTCGGAATGCCGCTGAAGATCTGCGGAGAAGTCGGCTCGATTCTTGCGGCAAAAGTCGTAGAAGTGATCGGCACCAAGATCGACGTTCCCAGATGGAAGGCTGCCAAGCAGGAGATCCGGGAACGCATGGCCTCCACAAAGCATTGACAGATGGGATTTATCAAGAATTTTTTTAGAAAAAGAAGCCTGCGGAGGCACGCCAGCCGCGTTCCCACCGGCATCCTCCCGCTCGAGCGGATCCATTCCGCCGTAGCAGTGATCGATGTACAGGACCCGTTCTTTGACGCCTGCAAGGAATCCATTCTTTCTTTCTACAGAGAATACGACATCAAAGGCAGTATCTTTTTCATGGATTTCCGGAAGATCGGCAATGAAGAAAGGCTGATCACCAGCATCCAAACCACAATTACGCGGAAAGATGTCAACTGGTACGGAAAGCCGTCCCGGTACAAAATGAACGTGCTGGCAGAGATGGCCCCCGACCTGTTCATCTCCCTGTTCAACAATCCTGACTTCGCTTTGGAATACATGGCCAAAACCTGCAAGGCGAAGTTTAAGATCGGGCGCCGGCAAATGGGGGACAAACTCTTCGACATGGTCATCACAGACCCGGCCGATAAGACGCTTTCCCAATGGGAAGGTTTCATCGCCATAAGGCGCTTCCTGGAACGAATCCGATAATCTATGAGCAATGTAATGAAAAACGTGGTCATCGCCGCCAAGGGTTTTGCCATGGGAACCGCAAATGTCATCCCGGGCGTCTCAGGCGGCACGATCGCCCTCCTCACCGGCATCTTCACGGAATTGATCGAGGCCCTGAATGCCATCATGTCGCCGGCATTTTGGAAACTGCTGATACACGGAAAATTCAAAGAGTTCTGGAAGGCCATCCACGGAACCTTCCTGTGCTCGTTGACGATCGGCGTAATGATCAGCATCTTCTCGCTTGCCAAGTTGATGACCTATCTGCTCCGACACCATCCTGTCCAGGCCTGGGCCTTCTTTTTCGGATTGATCGTTGTATCGGGGATCTATATGCTTGCGGACATCAAGAGCTGGAAGCTGCGGGATGCCCTTTTTCTTGTCGCGGGCATCGCGCTCGGCATAGCGATCTGCACCCTGTCACCTACGCAGACAACCGATGCGAAGTGGTCCATCGCCCTGTGCGGGGCCATTGCGATTTGCGCGATGATCCTGCCGGGCATTTCGGGCAGTTTTATCCTGGTGGTCCTCGGGAAATATGACTACATCATGGAGGCCGTCAGCACCTTGAATCTGCCGGTCCTGATTATTTTCGGTATCGGCTGTGTGCTCGGGATCCTGGCATTTTCGAAATTTCTGCACTGGTTGCTGGGCCGGTATGAGCGGGCGACCCTCCTCACGCTGATCGGCTTTACGCTCGGTTCGCTCGTGAAGGTATGGCCGTGGAACGATCTCGCAGCCCTTGCCGAAGCGAACGCGCTGAACGGCACTCCGGGTGCGATGCACATTCCGGGCGCCATTCTTTGGGCGGTCGCCGGCATTCTTCTGGTGGTCCTGCTGGAAACCCTGCCGAGAAAGAAAAAAATATAGTATCTTTGCAGTCCGAAAAATTCCGGCAGCCGCCGGGACGGTTCCGTAGCTCAGTGGATAGAGCAACAGCCTTCTAAGCTGTGGGTCGCGCGTTCGAATCGCGCCGGAATCACGGAATAGCAAAAGGCTTTATATCTTATTGTTATAAAGCCTTTTGTTTGTTTTTAGCTTTTCAATAACCAAAAGGTCGCGGACAGCAGTGTGTCCCGGACGGCCGTGCAGTGAGGGTCGGTGTTCGTCACCCCCTTTTCAGATCGCGTATTGTCCCTGAGCGGCCAACTCCCGACTTGCCGCTTCTCTTCCCCGTTTCGCTACTTCTGCACCCCCTCTTGCAGGTGGAAGAATTTTCGAACACCTGCGAAGGGCGACGCGGTGCGAGCCGGTCGCACGTCTGCGCAGGCGCGCGACCAGGCAACCCCGGGGCGTGATGATGAGGCCGGAGGGCTAACCGACGCTTCCTGCGCAGGCAGCGTCTCGGGAGATTGAAGGTGAAGTGAAAGAAGAATCGGCTTTCGGTGTTTTAAATTGAAAGAATTTTTTCTAAATTTGCACCTTAAGAACACTAACTCAATACCGCCTTGGCTCCTGTCAAAAGAGTCATAAAACACTTGCGAGACACGCATCAGCTTGCTGCTATGGATTATAGGTCATTATTGGAAAATGATGACCCGCAAGAAATTTCTTACCTATACGAAGAAGCGCGGAAGGCTGCCGTCTCCATGTTCGGAAATAACATCTACATCCGGGGATTGATTGAAGTGAGCAATTACTGCCGGAACAACTGCTACTATTGCGGAATCCGGGCAAGCAACACCCACGTCAACCGGTACCGACTCAGCAAAGAACAGATCCTTGCATGCTGCGAATACGGCTATGGTCTGGGCTTCCGCACATTTGTCCTGCAAGGCGGGGAAGACCCGATGCAGACCGACGAATGGGTAGAAGACGTCGTCCGGTCGATCCATGCGGCCCATCCCGGGTGCGCGATCACCCTTTCACTCGGAGAAAAGGATCCGGAATCCTATAAACGGTTCAGAGAGGCCGGGGCAGATCGCTATCTGCTGCGCCACGAAAGCTTCGACTCCGACCATTACGGCAGACTCCATCCGGCCGGAATGTCCAGAGACCGGCGGCTGGAGTGCCTTCGCAGCCTCAAGGAGAACGGCTATCAGACCGGTTCCGGCATCATGGTGGGAAGTCCTTATCAGACCCTCGACCATGTGGTGGAAGATCTTCTCTTCATCCAGGAATTCCGCCCGGAGATGATCGGTATCGGTCCCTTCGTGCATCATCACGATACCCCTTTCGCCGGCTTCCCCGACGGCAGCGTCGCATTGACCCTCAAGCTCATCTCCATCTTCCGCCTCATGCATCCGCAAGCCCTCATCCCATCTACTACGGCCATCGCGACCCTGGAGTCCGACGGACACCGGAAAGCCATCCTTGCGGGGGCGAACGTGGTAATGCCGAACCTCTCTCCTGCATCCATCCGAAAGGAATATGCCCTTTACGACAACAAAGCCGCCTTTGCGACTGAATCGGCCGAAGGGCTGGAAGAACTCAGAAAAGAACTGCGCTCCATCGGCTACGAAATCATCGTAGACCGGGGCGATTATAATAAGACACAATCGATCCAAAAGAACACAATCGAATATGTATAACGTCAAGTCGCCAAGAGCGGAAGAATTCATTGACGACGCCGAGATCCGGGAAACGCTGGCCTATGCAGAAGAAAACAAGCGCAACAGGCCCCTCATCGAGGGCCTGATCCAAAAAGCCTCCCTCTGCAAGGGGCTCTCGCACCGCGAGGCTGCCGTCCTGCTTGACTGCGACGAACCCGATCTAGTGGACAAGATATTCAAACTGGCCGAGGACATCAAGCGGCGCTTCTACGGCAACCGCATTGTGATGTTCGCCCCGCTCTATCTGTCCAACTACTGCATCAACGGCTGCTTGTACTGCCCGTATCACGCGAAGAACAAGAGCATACCCCGCAAGAAACTCTCGCAGGAAGAAATCCGCAAAGAGGTGATCGCCCTGCAGGACATGGGCCACAAGCGCCTCGCCCTGGAAACCGGCGAGCATCCGATTGAAAGCCCGATCGAATATGTGCTCGAGTCCATCAAGACGATCTACAGCATCCACCATAAGAACGGCAACATCCGCCGCGTGAACGTGAATATCGCCGCGACCACGGTGGAGAACTACCGCAAACTCAAGGAGGCGGGCATCGGCACCTACATCCTGTTTCAGGAGACCTATAACAAACAGCAGTACAAGGCGCTGCACCCCACCGGCCCCAAGAGCGATTATGCTTGGCATACGGAAGCGATGGACCGCGCGCGCGCCGGGGGAATCGATGATATGGGAATCGGCGTGCTCTTCGGACTCAACGGTTACCGCTACGACTTCGTGGGCCTGATGATGCATGCGGAGCACATGGAAGCCGCCCTCGGAGTAGGCCCGCACACCATCAGCGTTCCCCGCATTCGTCCGGCCGACGGCATCAACCCCGAGGAATTCGCCGACGCTGTTCCGGACGACAAGTTCCTGCATATCGTGGCGGTCATCCGCTGCGCGGTACCCTACACCGGCATGATCATCTCCACCCGGGAATCCCAGAAGGTACGGGAGCGGGTGCTGGACCTCGGCATTTCCCAGATCAGCGGCGCCTCGCGCACCAGCGTCGGCGGCTATGCCGAAGACGACCGCGAAAAAGATACGGCGCAGTTCGACATAGCAGACAACCGCACCCTCGACGAAGTGGTGAAGTGGCTGATGGAACTTGGCTATATTCCCAGTTTCTGCACCGCCTGCTATCGCGCCGGCCGCACCGGAGAGCGGTTCATGAAGATCTGCAAGTCCGGCAAGATCCAGGACTGCTGCACCCCGAACGCCCTCCTTACCCTCAAGGAATATCTGCTGGACTACGCCTCGCCCGAAACCCGGGAACTCGGAAGGAAACTCATCCGGCAGGAAGTGGAGAAACTCAGCAACGAAGCCCTTCGCGCCGCGGTCCGGGAAGACCTTTCCAAACTGGAAGCCGGAGCGCGCGACTTAAGATTTTGATATGATAGAAACCCCTCAATCCGGAAGGCTCCACATCGTGCTGGCGGGAGCGCGCAACAGCGGGAAATCCTCGCTGCTGAACGCCCTTGCCGGACAACAGGTGTCGATCGTCTCCGACGTTCCGGGCACCACCACCGACCATGTGTCCAAAGCCATGGAAATCATGGGGTTGGGTCCGTGCCTTCTGATTGATACAGCGGGTCTGGATGACAGCGGTGAACTCGGCGGAAAGCGGGTCGGGAGCACCTTGGATACCCTTCGCGCCGCCGATCTGGTTCTGGCTTTGGTAGATGCGGCCACTGGTCACCTCCCCGACCTGCCGGACCTTGATGTACCCATCGTGCCGGTTCTTGCCAAATGCGAACTGCTCAACGAGACGGAAGCAGAGGCGCTTTCCGCCTCCATCGCAAAAAAATACGGAAAAGCGCCCGTCCGAGTGAGTGCTGTCACCGGGAAGGGCATCCGCGAACTTATCGAGGCCATCAAGGAAGCCATTCCCGCAGACTGGGACGCCCTCCCGCTCACCGCCGGTGTAGTGCAAGAAGGGGACCTCGTGGTGCTGGTGATGCCGCAGGACAAGCAAGCCCCCAAAGGCCGCCTCATCCTTCCCCAGCAGCAAACCATCCGCGAATTGCTGGATCGGAAATGCCGGGTGGTCTGCTGTACCACCGACTGTCTGCCCGCAACCCTCGCATCCCTCAAGGAGGCCCCGAAAGCAATCATCACAGATTCTCAGGATTTCCGTGCCGTACACGACCAATGTCCATCCGGAACCCGCCTCACTTCATTCTCCATCCTGCTTGCCGCCAGCAAGGGCGACATGGACTATTTCAAGGAAAGCGCGCGCAAGATCGATGCCCTCACCTCCAAGTCCAAGGTGCTCATCGCCGAGGCTTGCGCCCATGTGCCGGCTTCAGAGGACATCGGCCGGGTTCAGCTTCCCCGCATGCTGCGCGCGCGGGCAGGCGAGGGGTTGCGGATCGATGTGGTTTCCGGGCGTGACTTCCCGGAGGATCTGTCCGGATACGATCTCGTCATCCACTGCGGGGCCTGCATGTTCAACCGCCGGTACGTCCTTGCCCGCATACAACAGGCCAAGCGTCAGGGGGTGCCGATGACGAATTACGGCGTTGCCATAGCACATATTAACAATCTATTATAACCAAAACACTTATTTGATTCTATCATGAAAATTGCATCATTGCAAGATCTGGAAAAGATCAGAGTCGAGGCTCTCTCTTCTTTGAAATTACGAGAAGAGAGCCTCCGGGAGAGCGGAGGGGAAACCTGCGGTCTCGCAAAAGGCACGGAGCATATTCAGATTCTTACCTGCGGCGGAACCGGCTGCAAGGTATCTGACAGCCCCAAGATTGCCGAAAATCTGCAAAAGTGTCTTGAAGAATTCGGCATAACCGACAAGGTCGAGGTCATCACCACCGGTTGCATCGGCTTCTGCGAGAAAGGCCCCATCGTAAAAATCATTCCTGACAACACCTTCTACACCAAGGTCAAACCGGAAGACGCGACAGAAATCGTCAAGGAACACATCCTCGGCGGAAGGCGGGTCGAGCGGCTGCTCTACGTAGATCCCCAGACCCGGGAAACCGTGAGCGACTCCAAGAACATGAATTTCTACCGCAAGCAAGTGCGGATCGCCCTCCGGAACTGCGGTCTCATCGATTACGAGAGCATCCGGGAATACATCGCCCGCGACGGCTACACCGCCCTCGCGGATTGCCTCCTCCACAAGACTCCCGAAGAGGTTATCGACATCGTGAAACGCAGCGGGCTGCGGGGACGCGGCGGTGCCGGATTCCCCACCGGAAACAAGTGGGAATTCGCTCGGAAGAGCCAATCAGACATCAAGTACGTGGTCTGCAACGCCGACGAAGGCGACCCGGGTGCTTTCATGGATTGTTCCCTCATGGAGGGCGATCCGAACTCCATCGTGGAAGGCATGACCATCTGCGGATATGCCATCGGTGCGAAACACGGACTTATATACGTGCGCGCGGAATACCCGCTGGCCATCCACCGGCTGCAGATCGCCATCAAACAGGCCCATGAACTGGGGCTCCTCGGGAAAGACATTCTCGGTACAAGCTTCGAGTTCGATATCACCATCCGTTACGGCGCCGGCGCGTTTGTCTGCGGCGAGGAAACCGCCCTGATCCAATCCATGGAAGGAAAGCGCGGCGAACCCACCCTCAAGCCCCCGTTCCCGGCTGTCCAGGGCTACAAGAAATATCCGACCAACGTGAACAACGTCGAGACCTGGGCGAACATTCCGATCATCTTTCAAAAAGGCCCGGAATGGTTCGCTTCCTTCGGTACCGAGAAGTCCAAGGGCACCAAGGTGTTCACCCTTGCCGGCAAAATCAACAACGTGGGTCTCATCGAAGTTCCGATGGGAACCACCCTCCGAGAAGTCATCTACGAAATCGGCGGCGGCATCAAGGGAGGCAAAGCCTTCAAGGCTGTCCAGACCGGCGGCCCGTCGGGCGGCTGTCTTACCAAGAAGCATCTGGACATCCCGGTTGATTACGAGAGCTTAACTGCGGCCGGTTCCATGATGGGTTCCGGCGGAATGATTGTTATGGACGAGGACAACTGCATGGTACAGGTCGCTCGCTTCTACCTCGGCTACATGGTTCACGAGTCCTGCGGAAAATGTGTCCCGTGCCGCATCGGCAACAAGCGGATGCTGGAAATCCTCGACAAAATCGTGGACGGCAAAGGCACGCTGGAAGACCTCGACCAGCTCGAGAACCTCGCCACCGTCATCAAGGACACCGCCCTCTGCGGCCTCGGACAGACTTCCCCGAACCCGGTTCTCTCCACGCTCGCAAACTTCCGCGACGAATACATAGAGCACGTGGTAGATAAGAAATGCCGCGCCAAGCAGTGCATGTCCATGCTCAGCTACACCATCAATCCCGAGAACTGCATCGGCTGCCACCTCTGCGTAAAAAATTGCCCGGTCGACGCCATCAGCGGAGAGGTCAAGAAGCCCCATGTAATCGACCAGAGCAAGTGTATCAAGTGCGGAATCTGCGTTTCCAACTGCCGTCTGCACGCCATTTCCCTTAAATAGCATAAAGTCATGGAACAGAACAAGATCAATCTTACGATAGACAACCGCCCCATCTCCGTTAACAAGGGGACGACACTCCTTGATGCGGCAAAGACGCATGGCATCGAGATCCCCACCCTGTGCCACATCAATCTCGAAGGCACCTGCGTGGACAATCACCCCACTTCCTGCCGCATGTGCGTCGTCGAGGTGGCGGGCAGAAGGAACCTTGCGCCTGCCTGCGCGACAATCTGCACGGAGGGAATGGAAGTGCACACCAACTCGATCCGGGTGCTCAAGGCCCGCAGGACCGTGCTGGAACTTATCCTCTCCAACCATCCCAGCGACTGTCTCATCTGCCCCAAATCAGGCGACTGCGATCTGCAGGAGCTCGCCCAAAAGCTCAAGATTCACGAAACCCCCTTCGCAGGCGGTGAACGATCGAAATATGAGATCGAGAACTCCGTTTCCATCGTGCGCGACATGAACAAGTGCATCCTCTGCCGCCGCTGTGAGACGATGTGCAATGATGTCCAGACAGTCGGGGCGATCGGGGCCATCAACCGGGGTTTCGGAACCACCATCGCTCCTGCCTTCGGTCTCAAACTCTCTGATAGCGAATGCACCTATTGCGGCCAATGCGTCGCGGTTTGCCCGGTCGGTGCCCTTACCGAGCGGGACAACAGCGGCAGACTGATCGACGACCTCTTCGATCCCAATAAGATCGTGATCGTGCAGACAGCCCCCGCCGTGCGCGTGGCCATCGGTGAAGAATTCGGTTATCCGGCGGGAACGATCGTCACCGGCAAGCTTGTGACCGCGCTCAAGCAACTTGGCTTCGACTATGTGTTTGACACCGACTTCGCAGCCGACCTGACCATCATGGAAGAAGGTTCGGAACTGCTGGACCGGCTTACCCGTTTCCTCGACGGCGACAAGACCGTCCCGCTCCCCATCCTCACTTCCTGCTGCCCGGCTTGGGTGAACTTCTTCGAGCACCAGTTCCCGGACATGCTTGACATCCCTTCCACAGCACGCTCTCCCCAGCAGATGTTCGGCGCCATCGCCAAAAACTACTGGGCGGAAAAGATGGGAATACCCAGAGAAAAACTTGTCGTGGTTTCGATCATGCCCTGCCTTGCGAAGAAATATGAATGTGGACGTGATGAATTCAAGGTGAACGGCAATCCCGACGTAGATTACTCGCTTTCCACCCGTGAACTCGCCGCCTTCATCAAGCAGGCCAACATCAACTTCGAAGCCCTTGAAGACAGTGAATTTGACGCCCCCCTCGGCGCTTCGACCGGCGCAGCCGTCATCTTCGGCACGACCGGAGGCGTAATGGAGGCAGCGCTGCGCACCGCCTATGAATTCTACACCGGCAAGACCCTCGAAAAGGTCGACTTCCACGCCATCAGAGGATTCGACGGCATCCGTCATGCGACCATCGACCTCAACGGTTTCGAGCTCAAGGTCGGCATCGCCCACGGACTGGGCAACGCGCGCCTCATGCTCGAAGACATCCGGGACGGAAAGAGCGAATACCATGCGATCGAGATCATGGCCTGCCCCGGTGGTTGTATCGGCGGCGGCGGTCAGCCCTTGCATCATGGTAACGTCGAAATCCTCAACGCGCGTCAACGCGCAGTCTACGAAGGAGACAAGAGCATGCCGCTCCGCAAGTCGCATGAGAATCCTTACATCCAGAAGCTCTACGAGGAATACCTCGGCAAGCCGCTTGGAGAGAAGTCTCACATGCTTCTGCACACGCACTATTTCAGTAAATCAAAATAAAAGTACAACATAATGGACAATATGAAGCTCTCTTGTACGGCGGCGGCGAAGATCGACGAGATCTGCGAAGAACATGGCAATGACGCCGGCGAACTCATCAACATACTTCACGAAACACAGAAAACGTTCGGCTACCTCCCGCATGAGGTTCAGGTGCTGGTCGCCAAAAAACTGGGGATTCCGGTCAACCGGGTGAACGGTGTCGTGTCTTTCTACACCTTCTTTACCGAGAAACCAAAAGGGAAGCACATCGTTTCGGTCTGCCTCGGCACCGCCTGCTATGTGCGCGGAGCAGAAAAAGTTCTCGACGAGGCCAAGAAAGTCCTCGGCATCGAGGTAGGACAGACCACGCCTGACGGAATATTCTCGCTGGACAGCCTCCGCTGCGTCGGAGCATGCGGGCTGGCACCCGTCGTGCTAGTGGACGGCAAGGTTTTCGGCAACGTCGAGCCCAAGAACGTAAGCAGGATTCTGGAAAGCATAGATCCGACCGCTTGACGAGCATTCGCTCGCGAAACGGCCACCGGACACCACGAAGTTCCGCAGGCGGAAAAGAGCAAGGCCGCGATTTTTTATAACTTCGCGGCTTTGGCTTTCCGGGCATATTCGAAGAGTTCGGGGGAAAGATGGCAATAGCCGTCCGGATTCTTATCGAGGTAGTCCTGGTGATTGTCCTCCGCCGGATAGAAATTCCGCAACGGCTCCAGTTCCACCGCCAGCGGGCGGCCGATTTCCCGCTGCTTCCGCCGGTACACATCCCGAATCTGCCGCAGATCGCTGTCGGCTGTGTAGTAGATGCCGGTGCGGTATTGCGTTCCCCGGTCATTGCCCTGCCGGTTCACGCTGAGCGGATCGATGACGGCGAAATACATCCCGATCAAGAAATCCAGATCCGCCACCGCGCTGTCGTATTTGATCCGGACGGTCTCCGCGAAGCCGGTCTTGTCGGTGCAGACTTCCTGATACGTCGGATTTTCGGTGGAGCCGTTGGCGTAGCCTACTTCCGTCTCCAGCACGCCTTCGATCTGTTTGAAATAGTGCTCCAGCCCCCAAAAGCAACCGCCGGCCAGATATAACTCCCGGACGTTGCCGGAGGCATCAATAGCTTTCATACCAACAAAATAAGCATTTTATTGTTATCTTCACGGAAAAATCGGTTCATGTACAAATTCAAACAATCCGGCGACACCTACGTTGTCAGCATAAACAACCATCAGGAAGTAGCGACCGCCCTCACGGCATTCTGCGCCGAACAAGGCATCCGTGCCGGAGAAATCCACGGGCTGGGCGCAGTCTGCGAAGCCACCCTGCGCTTTCTGGATCCCGTGACTAAACAATATGTCGACAAAACCTTCCGGGAGCAGATGGAAGTGTCCAACTTGGTCGGGAACATCTCCGAGAAAGACGGGAAGGTGTACCTGCACCTGCATGCAACTTTATGCCGCGCGGACTATTCGGTGGTCGGCGGACACCTGCTTTCGGCGGTACTAAACGGAGCCTTCGAGTTGGTGGTCCGGAAGTTTGATCTGAAACTGGGACGCCGTTTCGATGCGGAAACCGGCTTGAACCTCTACGATTTTCCAGGATGATCCGGATTGAGATTCTTGAGGTTCCTCTGCCGTCGGTCCGGGAACATCTGGCAGACTACGAAAATCTTTTCGTGGTCTGCGACCGTCATGTCAGCGGACTGGCCGAAACGCTGAAACTCCCGGCAGCCGGGTGGAAGGTAATCGATGCGAACGAAGAAAGAAAAACCATGGAAACCGTGTTGGAAATCCAACGCTGGCTGATGAATGCAGGAGCAGACCGAGACGCCTTTCTGTTGGGTATCGGGGGCGGCGTCACAACCGACCTCACCGGCTTCACCGCTTCAATCTACAAGCGGGGAATCCGCTTCGGATTTCTGCCCACCACCTTGCTCGCGCAGGTGGATGCTTCCATCGGAGGCAAGAACGGGGTCAATTTGGATGATTTCAAGAATATGATCGGCGTCATCCGGCAGCCCGAAATGACCTTCCTCTGCCCCGAAGTGCTGGAGACCCTGCCCTACCGGCAGTTTCTTTCCGGCGCCGCGGAACTGCTCAAGACCTTCCTGATCGACAACACCGACGGACATTATGAGAAGGCCGTCGATCTGCTCGGACAGATCCATGCCGCAACGGATCCTGCGGCTGCGATCCGGTCTCAGACCATTCCGCTCCGGAATCTGATCGCTGCCGCTGCCCGCATCAAGGCGGGAGTCGTCCAACGGGATCCGGATGAACGCGGAGAGCGCCGGATACTCAACCTCGGACACACCTTCGCGCACGCCATCGAAAAGCATTCCGCGGGCAAAATTCCTCACGGAGAAGCCGTTGCGATCGGAATAGTTCTGGCCGCAAGGCTGTCGGAAGCCGAGGGGCTTGCCCGTCACGGGCTGGCCGGACAGTTGACGGAAGACTTTCAGCGCTGCGGATTGCCGGTAACCTGTCCCTGTCCCGTACGAGAACTGTCAGAAGCGATGAAGAAGGACAAGAAAGCGGAAGGTAGTTTCATCCATTTTGTCCTGCCCATCGAAATCGGCCACGTCGAGATCCGGAACCTGTCTCCTGAAGCTGTAATCCTTGCTTTGAAATGATTTGCGTCACCTTGCAGAACAAGAGCCTGGAAGAAATTCTGGCTGCGTTGGATCAAACCGCGCCCGCCCTTGAAATGGCGGAAATCCGGCTGGACCGGTGTCCGCTTGACGAAGAAGACATCGAGACATTGTTCTCCTCGTCCGATACTCCGCTCGTCGCCACTTGCCGCGCCTCGTCCCCGGAAATGCCCTGGCAAGCGGCGGAAAAGAAACTCCTGGCTGCCATTCGGGCCGGTGCCGCCTATGCCGATCTGGAAATCGAGGCGCCGCCGCAAGTCGGCAAGAAGATACGCCGCGCCTGTTCGGAGTACGGGGTCACGATGATTCGTTCCTGCCATTATTTCGAGGATATGCCCGCGCGGGAAACGCTCAGGGAGGCGGTTCAGCAATGCAGCCGCTTCGGAGGCGAAATTGTGAAAATCGTAGGGACAGCCCGTTCCGAAGCCGATTGCGCGCGGATTCTTTCGCTCTATAAAGACGCGCGAAGCCACTGTTTCAATACCGCTCCTGAGCGCCTGATCGCCTTTGCCATGGGCGAACCGGGGCGTCCGTCCCGAATAGAATGTCTAAAACAGGGCGCTCCTTTTACCTATGCGGCGCTGACCGAAGGGGAGGCCGCCGCCCCGGGCCAACAAACCTACTCCGAAATGTCGCTAGCCGTCTATGGAGATAGGACTTTTCTTGAAGGGTCCGCTCGCTTGAATATGCCCGCCTCCAAGAGTTTCGCCCAACGCGCCATCCTTGCCGCCACCCTTGCCGAAGGAACCTCGGAACTCCGGGGCTATTCCCCTTGCGGGGACTCCGAAGCCGCCCTTACGGTTGCGAAAGCCCTCGGCGCAAAGGTGGAAATCGTTTCCGGAAACAACCATAGAAAAGTCCTGCGCATAACCGGCAGCGACCGGGACGGTACGCCGGATCAAATCAATGTCGGGGAGTCGGGTCTGCTGACCCGGCTGATGATTCCGATCGTTGCCGTCCACAACAAAATCCCGGTCCGCATCGATGGCTGCGGCACCCTTTTGAACCGCCCGCTTAAGGACGCCTCCGAGATTATGGCGCATTTCGGTACCCTGCTCCGGCCTGCTTACGCAAGCGGGAATCCCGACGAACTGCATGTTCCGCTGACGGTGCAGGGCCCGCTGCTCCCGGGACGGGCGGACTTTTCCGGGAGAAACGGCTCGCAACTGATTTCCGGCTTGTTGACAGCCCTCCCCCTGCTTCCGGAAGATTCAATGTTGGAGATACGGGAACCCAAAAGCATCCCTTATATGTTCATCACACTCGATGTGCTCCGCAAGTTCGGGATCCGCATCGGCAGCGAGATGGAAGGGGATGACGAATTCCTGGAATCCCAGAACTGGGGCCACTGTACCGGCATCACGTTCCGGATTCAGGGCGGGCAGCGATACCGTGCAGCCTCGTTCGACATCGAGGGCGATTGGAGCGCGGCGGCCAATTTCCTGGTTGCAGGAGCCGTCTTCGGAAAAGCGCGGCTGGAAGGACTGGACACGACCTCTCTTCAGGCCGACATCTCCATCATGGACATCCTGATGGAGGCGGGCGCCAGCCTGTCGCAGTTGGAAGCCGAGGACGGTGGACACAGCGGTACAATCACGGTACAGCGGGCGCCGCTGCAGGCTTTCGACACCGACCTGGCCAACTGTCCGGATCTCTTCCCGATCGTCTCCATCCTTGCCGCCTTCTGCAGCGGACGCAGTCATATTCAAGGATTCAAGCGGCTCGCAGGCAAAGAAAGCGACCGCGGCGCGGCGATTCTGAATATGCTCGCTCAAATGGGCGTAGACGCCTTCGCGGAAGGGGATATGATGAGCATCACAGGGGAAGCGCTCGCCGGCCGCTGCCTGAACGGACGGCTGCTGCGCGGCGGCTCCTACACCTCTTCGCGCGACCACCGGATGGTCATGGCGCTACAGGTCGCCTCGCTCGGGGCTGACGGGCCGATCGAGATCGACGACACCGCCTGCGTCGCCAAATCCTTCCCGGACTTTCAGCGCACCTTCGACACGCTGGCAACAGGTTGAAGAATATTCCCGAAGTCCTGCAGCAATCGTCTTGCGGTTTGTTGGAATATGTTATATATTTGTATGCAAAAGTATAACACAATGGAAGCTGAACATCGCACACCGAAGAAGAAGCAGACGGCTTTCCGGCTTAGCGAGGATCTTCTGGACCGACTGAAGGCCAAAGCAAAGGAAGATAATCGAAGCCTCAACAACTATGTCGAGAACGTGCTGCGAGATGTGGCGTATGATCCGCCTATGCGGACGGAACCACAAAAAAGGACGACGAGACGCGTTTCCGGCTACGGAAGACCTGCCGAATCTCCATCCGGCAAGGAACCCCGTTACAGCTCCTTCGAAGAATACCTGCACAAGGAGATTTCGCCGGATATCCGCGCGCTTGCAGGCATCGTCCACTTTACCGAAGAAGACATCAACAACGATGACAGGTTGGCATACCTGCTGGGAAAGTAAGAGAAAATGAAACCGAGGCTTTTTCTGGATACCAACATCTTGGTCGATTACTTGACAAACAGAAGCGGCTCATTGGAGGCAATCAATGTGCTTCAGTTAGCCAAAGAAGATAAGGTAGATCTGATAACTTCCGTACTTTCGATGGCGAACATCGCTTACATCCTTCGGAAAGAATTAGCGGGATTGCAGTTCTACGAAAATATGCGCATGATTTCCTCGTGGATTGAAGTTGCAGCCAACACTGCATTTGAATACGAAGCTGCGTTGAATCTTGAAGCGAGAGACTTTGAAGATGCTTTACAATACTTCTGCGCCGAGACCCAACACTGCGCCGCCATTATCACAAAAAACATCAACGATTTCACTTTCAGTGTCATTCCTGTGATGACTCCATCTGAACTTCTACAAAAAGATTATCATGGACAGCTTGGGACGTAATTTCAGGGTCTCCGTGTTCGGAGAATCGCACGGTCCTGCGGTCGGGGTTGTGCTGGACGGGGTGAGAGCCGGACTTCCGCTGACTGCGGAAGACTTCAAGACGGATCTCCTGCGCCGCAAAAGCGGGGCGACCGGTACCACTCCGCGCATCGAGCGCGACCTTCCGGAAATTCTCAGCGGCGTGTTTGACGGCCGCGCCACCGGAACCCCGCTCACGATTATATTCAGAAACGAGAACACCCGCTCCGGAGATTACGCTGCCTTGCAAGATCTTCCGCGTCCCGGCCATGCGGACTACACGGCGCGCGTGAAGTGGAAGAACTTCAACGACCCGCGGGGCGGCGGCCATTTTTCGGGCAGACTCACCCTTCCGATTGTGGCCGCCGGCGTTGTGGCCAAGAAAATGTGCGCTTATTCCTTCACCGCCCGGCTGATTGAAGTCGGCGGATGCAAGGATCCCGACCGACAGGTGGAAGCGGTCGCGGCGGCAGCGCGGGAAGGCGACTCGCTCGGCGGCATCGTGGAATGCCGGATTGACGATGTGCCCACCGGACTCGGAGAGCCGTTCTTCGATTCGGTCGAATCCCTGCTGGCTCATGCCATCTTCGCCATTCCGGGCGTCCGGGGCATTGAATTCGGAGACGGATTTCAGGCCGCCCGGATGAAGGGATCCGAACACAACGATCCTTTCGCTTGCATCGGCGAGACGGTAAAACCGGCGAAGGACGGTGCCGGCGGCATCAACGGGGGCATCACCAACGGGGGGACCCTCGTGTTCCGGGTGGCCTTCAAGCCCACCTCCAGCATCGCCAAGGAGCAGCGGACACTCAATCTTTCGACCGGAGCGCAGGAAACCCTCCGCATCCCGGGCCGGCACGACACCTGCTTCGCCCTCCGCGCCCCTGTCATCGTCGAAGCCATGGCCGCCATTGTTTTAGCTGACCTGCAGGCGCGATTTGTTCCCTGATCTGCTCTTCTTCGGCCTCTTGAGGAAAGAGATGGGCTGCAGATGGGATCCTCCGTCTCATTCGTCAATCGAAACAATCAATGTGCTTATAATCAGCTGTTTATGGGATTCAATCGGTCATTTTTTTGACCGATTGAATTAACCGACGCGCTCAATGACAATGATGTAAGCAAAACACCCTCTGCCTTCCCGAAATAAACTTGTCTTAATTTCAGGACGAGACGTTCAACTTTCCGATTTCTTTCGTAACTTGGCTCTTGAACTATGAATCCGACTTCGTACCCGTTTTCCGGTCAAGAACGAGGAGCAGGAATTCGAGGAGCCATGATCAGAAAACTTCGCTATTGCCGCGGATGCGTCGCGCATATCTATCTCAGGGCCGTTTCAGGCTTCGTTGTCTTTTATTCCGTCAAGGACATACTCGTGTTCTTCACGTTATTGAACGTGCTCTCGGAAACATACGGAATCCGGATTTGCGTGGTCTCCATTATGCTGAATCATTTCCATCTGCTGATAGAGGCGGAGAACCACAATGCGATCGCGAAATTCATGAAAGAACTGTCCAGAAGATTTACCGCCGAATTCAACGGACGGCTCGGCAGAAAGGGACGCCTGTTCGAAGGACCGTTCGGACTTTCCGTCAAGGCGGAGGACAAGAAAGTGAGAACAGCCATCTCCTATCTTTACAATAATCCGGTGGAGAACAAACACTGCCGCAAAGCGGAAATGGCGCAATGGAATTTTCTGGCCTATTCCGTTTCGGACCATCCGTTTTCGGAAAAGTTGGTTTTACGTAACGCTTCCGGAAGGCTGAAGCGCGGAGTTCGCGAGATTAGGTGGATGCGCGGTCTCAAAAAGCCCTTGAACTACGCTGTCCTGGACCGGATCTCTGAAGGACTGGATACAAGGGAAATCAAGCAACTGACTGATTTCATCGTGAACGAATATTCAAGGATAGACCACGAAAGGGCTGTGCGCTTCTATGCCTCACGGGACGAGATGATCCGCGCGACGGACAGCAATGCCGGAAATGAACACGACATCCTCGAAGAAAGGCCTTCCGACGATCGCCCGTATTTCAGAATGCTCAAGGAGCTGTCCATGGATCCGCGCTTCAGAAGCCCCAAAGATGTGTTAAGGCTCTCTGAAAAGGATCGTTGGCAAATCGCGGAGGAATTTCTGCGGCGTGGTATGGGGCCGAAATGGCAGATCTTGCGGCTCCTGCATCTGAAACTGCCAACCCTCGTCCGGAGAGCGCGCCACCGGGGCAACCTGCCCCGTTGACTGTGGCTCGTTTCTTTTGAAACAGCAGTGTTTCACTCCTTGACAACCGGAACAGTACGGATTTCAACACGTCGTATCTTTGACCGATTGATATCAGCAATATATTCATTCATAATCATTTAAGAAATACAGCCCCTATAGACAGACGGAACGGAAGGGGCGAACGGAACAACATCGAGGCAACGAAAACCGGGAGGGGGCGCTGCAACATGACCGTTCCGTTCTTTTGCGAGTGACCCTTAAACCGCCTCTTCTTTCGTGAAGGATTTTCGGGAGGAATGCCTATCTTTGCAATCTATGGACATCTGATCCGCAGGCGTTGAACATGACTGAAAAAGAAGAAGATAAAATTATCCGGGATTTTACGTCCAAGGAGTATAAAGAAGGTTTCGTGACGGATGTGCGCCAGGTGTTCATCCCGAAAGGGTTGAACGAGGACATCATCCGGATGATCTCCGATTTGAAAGAGGAGCCGGAGTGGATGCTGGAATTCCGTCTGGACGCTTTCCGGCGCTGGCAGAAGATGAAGATGCCCCGCTGGGCCCATCTGGACATGCCCGAAATCGACTTCCAGGACATCATCTATTACGCTGCCCCCAAGCGGGACGAAGACCGGCCGAAAGAGATTGACCCCAAACTCGAAGAAACCTTTGAGAAACTGGGCATCCCGGTACGGGAACGGGCAGCGCTGGCCGGAGTCGTAGCCGTGGACGCCGTGTTCGATTCCGTGTCGGTCGCAACCACCTTCCAATCCACATTGGCGGAAAAGGGTATCATCTTCTGCAGTTTTTCCGAAGCGGTGAAGGAACACCCCGACCTGATCCGGAAACACCTGGCGACGGTCGTCCCGCCCGGAGACAACTTCTTCGCGGCCCTCAATTCCGCCGTATTCAGCGACGGCAGCTTCTGTTATATTCCCAAAGGCGTGAAATGCCCGATGGACCTGTCCAGCTACTTCCGCATCAACGCAGCTGGGACCGGACAATTCGAACGGACCCTTATCGTCGCGGAAGAGGGATCTTCGCTCAGTTACTTGGAAGGCTGCACGGCACCCATGCGGGATGAGCACCAGCTGCACGCCGCCGTGGTGGAAATCATCGTGGAGGCCGGTGCGAACGTGAAGTATTCGACGGTGCAGAACTGGTACCCGGGCGACGCGCAGGGAAAAGGCGGCATCCTGAATCTGGTGACCAAGCGCGGCATCTGCCGCGGAGCGGACGCGCACCTGAGCTGGACACAGGTGGAGACCGGATCCGCCATTACCTGGAAATATCCGTCCACCATCCTTAAAGGCGACAATTCCACTTCTGAATTCTATTCGGTCGCGGTCACGAACAATTACCAGCAGGCCGACACGGGAACCAAGATGCTGCACCTCGGGCGAAACACCCGCAGCCGGATCGTGAGCAAGGGAATCTCAGCGGGGCACAGCCAAAACAGCTACCGGGGACTCGTGCGAATGGGCAACGGAGCCGTGAACGCCCGCAATTTTTCGCAGTGCGACAGCCTCCTGATCGGCTCGAAGTGCGGTGCCCATACCTTCCCGGACATCCAGGCTTACAACCCGACCGCGGTTGTGGAACACGAGGCCACGACCTCCAAGATCAGCGACGAGCAGTTGTTCTACTGCAACCAACGAGGCCTCGACCCGGAAGATGCCGTCGGCCTGATCGTGAACGGCTATGCCCGCGAAGTGCTTTCGCGTCTTCCGATGGAATTTGCCGTCGAGGCCACCAAACTCCTCCAAGTCTCACTCGAGGGCTCGGTCGGATAATGTATTGAGAATATGTTTGACATCGATAACATCGCTTTTACACTCGGGGGTACCGGGGTAAGTTGGCTGGAACTGCTGAGCGTGGCGGCGGGGCTGACCTGCGTCGTGCTGGCCGGCAGGAACAAAAAATCCAATTTCTGGATCGGCTATCTCTACAACATCCTGCTGTTCATCCTTTTTTTGCAGAAGCATTTGTATTCCGCGATGCTGCTGCAACCGATCGCCTTCGGCATCAACTTCTTCGGGCACTGGCGGTGGACCCATCCCCGCGCGGGAGAAGAGAGCGCCAAAGATTCCAAGGCATTGAAAGTCACACAGCTGACCATGAAGGAGCGCTGCTGGGCGATCACGATTGTGGTGATCGCAGGGGCGGTCTGGGGCTTTGTACTCAGCAAACTGGGCACCGCCTGGTTCGTCGGCACCTTCGAACCCGATCCCCAGCCTTGGCTGGATTCTTTCGTGCTGATGCTCACCCTGCTTGCCCAGTTCCTTTCCGCCCAGAAAAAGTGGGATTGCTGGGTTGTCTGGCTGATGGTGAACCTGGCCAACATCACCCTTTATCTGAGCGCCGGTCTCGTGTTTATGCCGATTGTGAGCGCCCTGTACCTCATAAACGGGATCTGGTCCCTGTGGACCTGGTTCCACCTGTACAAAAACAACAATTGACAATGAGCCACGAAATATTATTAAAAATCAGCGGCTTGCGCGTCCGCGTCGCAGACAGGGAGATCCTCGGCGGGATCGATCTGGAAATCCGGCGGGGCGAGATCCATGCGGTCATGGGACCGAACGGAGCCGGCAAGAGCACCCTTGCGGCCATACTGACCGGGAAACCCAATTACGAGGTCACGGACGGGTCGGTCGAATTTCTCGGACGGGATCTGCTGGCGATGAAGCCGGAAGAGCGAGCTTGGGCAGGCATATTCCTGTCTTTCCAGTACCCGATCGAGATTCCGGGCGTGTCGATCACGAATTTCATGAAGACCGCGATCCAGGCGCAGCGGAAGGCCAGGGGACAGGAACCCATGAAAGCAGGCGACTTCCTCAAACTGATGAAGGAAAAAATGGCGCTGGTCCAGATGAAGCCCGAATTCGCGAAACGCGAAGTCAATGTCGGCTTCTCCGGCGGAGAAAAAAAGCGCAATGAAATTTTTCAGATGGCAATGCTGAACCCCATACTGTCCATCCTGGACGAGACGGACAGCGGTTTGGACGTGGATGCCCTGAAGATCGTGGCGGACGGGGTCGACGCCCTGCACACCCCGGAAACAGCCGCCATCATCATCACGCACTATCCAAAATTGCTTGAATATCTCCGGCCGGATGTCGTGCACGTCCTGAAGGCGGGGCGGATCGTGGCGACCGGTGGACGGGACATCATCGACCGGATCGAAAAAAGCGGTTTTGAACAGTTCTGACCATGATTGACCACGGCAACTATATCCCCACGCCCGTTGTTTCCGGACCGGAGGTTCTCCAGGTACGGGACGGAGAGCAGGCGCGCCGGACCATCCTCCTGCAGCATCCGGGAGATGTCGCGGGCTTCACCGGGGCGGTGGTCGGAACAGATGCGTCTCTGGAGCTCATTTTCATCGTCCTGCCGGGGATTTCCGCCGAGATTCCGCTGACGGTGGATCTGTGCGGAGAACATGCGCAAGCGACCCTTGCGGGCATCTATCTCGCTTCCGGCGCTGAAAATGCAGACTCGGTGACCTTTGACATCAAGATGTGCCACCGGGTGCCGAACTGTACGTCCCGCCAGCTTTTCAACGGCTTGGCGGCCGGTTCCGCCCGCTGCAACTTCTTCGGCAGAATCATCGTGGCGCCGGACGCGCAACAGACCGAAGCCTATCAGGAGAATCACAACATCTTGCTGTCGGAAGAGGCGCGCATCAACACCAAACCGCAACTGGAGATTTACGCCGACGATGTCAAGTGCTCCCACGGAGCGACCATCGGACGACTGAATGAAGACGAACAGTTCTATATGCGTTCAAGGGGGATCCCCGAAGAGGAAGCCAAAGTACTGCAGATGATCTCCTTCGTCGCCCCTGTCGTGACCCGGCTGGAGGACCCCGAACTGATCGGAAAGATCGAGCAGGAAATCCGGAAACTGGCGAAGACATGATCGCGAAGACGAACGTCAAGATCAACCTGGGACTGCATGTCCTGCGGAAGCGGCCCGACGGCTACCACGACATCGAAACGCTCTTCGTGCCGTACTTCGAATATGGGGACACCCTGGAGATCGTTGCCGGAGAGGACTTCAGCCAGACCTCCGCGTCTCTTTTCACCCGTTACGGCCAGGACAACCTGGCACAGGGTATTTCCGAAGACGGGAAGCTGATGATCACGATCGCGCGGGCGGACGGGATCGGCTGGGATCCGCTTTCGGATCTGACCGTCAAGGCCTATAAGCTGCTGGCGGAGGACTTCGACCTGCCCCCTGTGAAAATATTCCTGGAAAAAACCGCGCCTGTCGGTGCCGGACTGGGGGGCGGTTCCGCCGATGCCGCCTTCGCGCTGCGGATGCTCAACGAACTGTTCTCGCTCGGACTGACCGATTCTCTTGCCGATTATGCCGTCCGCCTGGGAAGCGACTGCCCCTTCTTTCTGTACAATCGTCCGATGATCGGGAGAGGACGGGGAGAGGTGCTGGAACCGTTCGACTGGAAGACGGAAGGGCTGGATCTGCAAGTCATCGTTCCCGAAAACGTTTTCGTTTCCACCGCCGAGGCGTACAAAGGGCTCCTCTTGCGGAACAATGCGGACAGGCTTCCGTTACGGGACATCCTGAGCCGCACCGTCGAAGAATGGAAAGGACTTCTGGTCAATGATTTCGAAAATACCGTATTCGCCGCGCACCCCGAACTCGCCGCCATCAAGCAGTCCCTCTACGAATCGGGCGCCCTCTACGCCTCGATGTCCGGCTCCGGGCCCGCTTTGTTCGCCCTCTACAGGGCATAAGGAATACACCTACAGACTGATCGCGAACTTTTTCAGCCGTTTGTCGATCATCGCCTCCGGGAGAATTCGCCGGATGCTTTCGGCAAGGATATTCAGCATCCGTTCACGCACATAATCCTGGCGGATCATCAAAGAAACTTCACGGACCGGCGCGGGGTCTACGATCTTGCGCACATGGGCTTTCTGCGCCTCCGTCAGCATCGCCAGATGCAATTCCGGAATGATGGTGTACCCCCCGTTCTCGTCCACGATCTTCACCAGGGTATCGATGCTGCCGGCCTCATAGATGGATGAATAACCGGAGCGCTGGTCACAGATGTTCATCACCTGGTTGCGCAGACAATGCCCCTCTTGAAGGACCCAGAGACGCTCGGTCGGCATGCGGCCGCTTTCGATCTCTTCCCTGTTGTACAAGGACTCGCCCGGAGAAATGTAGGCCACGAACTTCTCGTAATAAACCGGGATTTCGAGCAAGCCCGGGCGACCGACGGGTGTTGCAAGCAGTCCCACATCCAGTTCCGCCTTGTCCAGTTTCTCAAGAATAGATGCCGACCGCGTCTCCGTGACACGAAGGGTGACGCCGGGGTATCGTTCAGCAATTACCCCGAACAGTTTCGGCAGAATATATGGAGCCACGGTAGGAATCACCCCTAGCTTGACCTCGCCGCTTTCCTGTTGGCGTTCGGAGAGAATCATCTCCTTGAGCTGAGAAACATTGAACAAGACAACCTTCGCCTGCGAAATGATCTTCTCTCCGATCGGTGTCGGAGAGACGGGATGGGAATTGCGGTTGAAGATCTGAACATCCAATTCATCTTCCAGTTTTTGAATCATCACACTCAGCGTGGACTGGGTCACGTGGCAGGATTCCGCGGCCTTGACGAAATGCCGATACTTGTCCACCGCCACGATGTATTCCATTTGTTGAAGCGTCATGGTTATTGATTTTATCAATACAAATATATAAAAAATCTGTTTGATAAATATCTATTCTTTCCTTATTTTTGTAAAAAACAACAAACAAAATCATATTATCATGGAAAACACACAGAATTACGCAATGCCCCGTATCGGGGACAACGCCCCCGAATTCAAGGCCGTAACTACTCAGGGCCCTATCAACTTCCCCTCTGACTACAAAGGAAAATGGAAGATCTTGTTCAGCCACCCGGCTGATTTCACCCCGGTCTGCACATCGGAATTCATGACGTTCGCCAAGCGGGCGCAGGAGTTCGAAGACCTCAACTGCCAATTGGTCGGCCTGTCCGTCGACGGTTTGCACAGCCACATCGCCTGGCTCAGGACCATCCGCGAGAAGATTGACTGGAAAGGCTGGAAGAACGTGGAGGTCAAGTTCCCGCTGGTGGTGGACCTCACGATGGAGATCGCCAACCTCTACGGAATGATCCAACCGGGCGAGAGCAACACCTCCGCTGTCCGCGCCGTGTTCTTCATCGATCCCAAGGACAAGATCCGCACGATCATGTACTATCCTCTCTCGCTCGGCCGTAATTTCGACGAGATCAAGCGGGTGCTCGTTGCCCTGCAGACAGTCGACAACTTCGGGGTCGCCCTTCCTGCGGACTGGACGCCGGGTGACGAGGTGATCGTTCCGCCGGCAGGTTCCTGCGGTGTCGCCAATAAGCGGATGGAAGGCGGGGAAAAGGACCTGCACTGCTACGACTGGTTCTTCTGCACGAAACAGATTTCGAAGGAAGAAGTGGAGAAGAAACTCGGAAAGTAAGGTTTTTCCGCCCCCCTCCGGAACGGCCGGTATGTCAAACGCTGTGACCGGAACCAACTGACTGACAACATGATCCTGTTTTTCACCCCTTTCTTTTCGAGAGGGGTGAAAATAATTATATGCTTGGTTCTCAATATGTTCCGGTCACGCAATTTAAAGCGCCGGACGGGTTCCTTGTTTGTCCGGACGGAGGGAGAATTCGCAACCGCAGTAGTCCTGGTTGTAGATGTCATGTTCGCGGATGAGACAGTCGCGGCGGTCCTGAAGGCCGCCTTTCCGCCAATTTTTGCCCCACCAAGTCACCTCACGGACAGGCAGAAAAGCATCGGACCGGGAAGACGGGGCGCGCTTGTCAGCTTCAGGACGAGAGACCGCAGCGGCCCCCGCTGCCGCAAGGTGACTCCGTAGGATTTCCGCATTGACCACAGAGCAGGCGTAGCGGCCGGCGGCATCAACCTGCGCAAGGCTTTTCCATCGGGAAGAAGCCAGGGTGGTCGTCAGCACCGTGTAGTCGTGGGCTGCAGCATAGCGGGCCGCCCGCAGCAGGCGGAACTTGAAACATTCCCGGCAGCGAGGTCCCCGTTCCGGTTCCCGTTCAAGACCCTGGACAGCGGAACGCCAGGCGCCGTGATCATATTCATCCTCCATCACTTCCAGACCCCAAAATGCCGCATAGCGGATCAACTCCGATTTGCGGTGCTCATATTCCTCGAAAGGAAAAATATTGGAATTGCTGAAGAAAACACCGGGACGCAAGCCCGCGCCGACCATCCACTCCAGGATGGCCGTCGAGCAGGGCGCGCAACAGCAGTGAAGCAAGATGCGGACATTCTGCAGATCCGTCAGAGAATCCGGTTCGAACATGTCACGTAAAATGTTTCATCATCATGCGAAATTAATAAAGAATCCTGACAATTGTTTGTTACATTTTTTGTTTTGGTACGTCTCATGCAGTAGAAGCAGATAATTTTTTTCAAAACACTTGCATTTTACAAAAACGTATGTATCTTTGCAGTGTATTAATAAACTAATACACTAAAAATATTAATTATTTATTGTTTTTCGATAAATACTTAATACATTTGCAAAAAATTGGAAATCGTCCTCTATGTTGATTGAGCTAAAAGACGTAAACAAGACCTACTTCGGAGCGCAGCCTTTGCATGTTCTCAAGGGGATCAATCTCAGTATTGAACGCGGTGAATTCGTGTCCATCATGGGCGCTTCGGGAAGCGGCAAGTCCACGCTTCTGAATATTCTCGGAATTCTGGACAACTACGATTCCGGCGAATACCGGATCAACGGCAAACTGATCTGGGACCTGACTGAAAAACAGGCAGCCGAGTATCGGAACAAGATGATCGGGTTCGTCTTTCAGTCCTACAACCTGATCGGATTCAAAACGGCTGTCGAAAATGTCGAACTACCGCTGTTCTACCAAGGCGTCCCCCGCCGCAAACGTCACGAGAGGGCGATGGACTATCTGGACAAAATGGGCCTGAAAGATTGGGCCCATCATTATCCCAACGAAATGTCCGGCGGACAGAAGCAGCGGGTGGCGATCGCCAGAGCCCTCATCACCAAGCCGGACATCATCCTGGCCGACGAACCGACGGGCGCGCTGGATTCCAAGACGTCTGTGGAAATTATGGATCTGCTCAGCAAGCTCAACCGGGAAGATCAACTCACGATCATCGTCGTCACCCACGAAAGCGTGGTGGCGAGCGTCACGAACAAGATCGTTCGCATCAAGGACGGGGTGATCGGCGACGTAGAAACCAATCCGCGCCACGACGCCTCTCCATTCGGTGAATCCACAAAAATGAAATAAGCCATGCACGACATCTTGTCAGAAATATGGAGTACGCTCCGCCAAAAAAAACTGCGGACTTCGTTGACCGGCTTCGCCGTCGCATGGGGTATCTTCATGTTGATTGCCCTGCTGGGAGCCGGGAACGGGTTGCTGAATGCCCTGTTGGACAACGCCTCCGTCCTGGAAAATTCGATGGTCGTCAATTCGGGCTGGACAACAAAGGCCTATGCCGGCTACAACAAAAACCGTTTTTTCAATCTTGACACGAAGGATGTGGAGAACCTCAAAGAAGACCGTTTCTCCAACATCGTGGAAGAGGTGAGTCCACGGGTCTCTCAATCCGCGACGATCACCTATGGAAAAGAATACCTGGCTGGGGTTCAGGTGCATGGGGTCGCGCCTGTTTACCAGCGGATCCAGGGTCTGGAAATCTTGCACGGCCGTTTTATCAACGAGCGCGACCAGAAAGAGAAAAACAAAGTGATCGTGGTCAGCGAGGATGACGCCAAGGAACTGTTGGGAGGCAACGATAAGGCCGAAAACCTGCTCGGACGCAATGTCAAAGTCGGCGGGATCGCCTTCAAGGTGGTCGGGATCAGCAAAGCGGACCGAGGTTTCTACGGCCACCAGATGTTCGCGCCCTACACCTTGATTCATGCGCTCTACAATAAGGGAAAGAACATCGGACAAATCTATTTTTCTTTCAAGAACATCGACAACCTCGAAACTTCCACTGAATTCAAGAACGCGTACAAACGAACCGTTCTGGCCAACCATAACGCGGCGCCGGATGATCTGGAAGCCATCTACATCAGCGACCGCTTCGAACAGAACATACAAATGAACCAAGGCGTGAAAATAATGCGCACCGCCCTTTGGATCCTGGGACTGTTCACCTTGGTCAGCGGAATTGTCGGGGTTTCCAACATCATGCTGATCACGGTCAAGGAACGCACCCACGAGTTCGGCATCCGCAAGGCCATCGGGGCAAGTCCCTGGTCCATTTTGCGGCTGATCATCGTGGAAGCTGTCCTGATCACGACTTTTTTCGGCTACATCGGAATGCTCTGCGGCCTGGCGGCTAACCAATTGATGGATGCTACCTTGGATGGAGTCGTCACAGTCGCGGGAGAAAGCGCGCAAATCTTCAAGGATCCCGGTGTCGGGATTGATGTGGCAATCAAGGCGACCTTGACTTTGATCATCGCCGGAACCCTGGCCGGACTCGTCCCGGCTTGGAAGGCGGCGAAGGTACGGCCCATCGAGGCTCTTAGAGCAGAGTAGCCATGATGAGATTCGACACAGATTGGTTCAAGGAGATTTCCGATACCTTGACGCGCAACAAGAGCCGCAGCCTGCTGACCGGTTTCGGCATCTTCTGGGGAATCTTTATGCTCCTGGCGATGATGGGGGGCGGAAACGGATTGAAAGATCTGCTGAGCAGCAACTTCCGAGGCTTCGCCACCAATTCGGGATTCGTGGTTGCCGACTTGACCTCCAAGCCCTACAAAGGGTTCCGGAAGGGCCGCGCTTGGAATCTCACGCTCAAGGACATCGAGAAACTGGATCAGATGATCCCGGAACTGGATGTGGTCACTCCGCTCATCGCCGATTGGGGGCAGAATGCCGTCCGCGGAGAACGGGAAGTGCAATGTTATGTCAGCGGGGTTCGCGCGGACTACGTTTCCGTCATGGAACCACGGCTTCGATACGGCCGCTACATCAACAACATCGATGTCTCCCAGAAGCGCCATGTCTGCGTGATCGGGAAGAAGATCTACAATGACCTCTTTCCGGAAGGAGGCGACCCTTGCGGGCAGATGATCCAGATCCGGGGGTCTTACTTCCGGGTCGCGGGAGTCGATTTCAATGCGGGAAACGTCAGCATCGGCGGTCCGGCAGACGAAACCGTTATCCTTCCCATTTCGATCGTGAGCAGCCTGCTTAACCGGGGAAACGCGATTGACCTGATCTGCATGACCGCGAAACCCGGAAAGAAAATCAGCGCGGTTCAGGGCAGGATCCGGGAGATCATCGCGCGAGACCACTACATCGATCCGACGGACGAGGCGGCCATCCAGATGCTGGATGCCGAAGAAATCTTCAGCATTGTGGACAATCTTTTCAAGGGAGTCAACATTCTGGTTTGGCTGATCGGGCTCGGGACCCTGCTCGCGGGAGCCATCGGGGTTTCCAACATCATGATGGTGACCGTCAAGGAACGCACGACTGAAATCGGGATCCGGAGAGCTATCGGTGCCACTCCCAGGATGATTCTCACCCAGATTATGTCCGAAAGCGTTTCGCTGACCATTCTCGCGGGCGTACTCGGTATCTTGTTTTCCGTCTTCGTATTGAATATAGCGGAACTAGCATCGACCCAGGACGGAATTCTGCAGGCGCATTTCCAGATCGGATTCTGGCCGGCGGTTGTCGTCCTATTGCTGCTTACCGTACTCGGCCTGCTGGCCGGACTGGCCCCTGCCACCCGGGCCATGAACATCAAGCCGGTGGATGCCATTCGAGATGAATAATTCAAATGTAACGATATGAAAAAGTTTACTAGAATCCTGGTGTTTGCGCTCATCGCAATCGTCTTTTTAGGAACCTTCGTCTACTTGTACCAGCGGTCTCGTCCCAAGGTCGAGAAATACGAGGAAGTCTCTCCGACCATCGGAGATCTCATGAAAACCACCATCATCACCGGAAAAATCGTTCCGCGTGACGAGGTCAACATCAAACCACAGATCAGCGGCATCATTTCCGAACTGTACAAGGAAGCCGGAGAGCAGGTAAAGGAAGACGAAGTCATCGCCAAGGTGAAAGTCATTCCCGAAATGGGCTCTCTCAGTTCCGCTCAGAGCCGGGTGCGGCTTTCCGAAATCAACCTCAAGCAAGCCCAGACCAACTTCGACCGACAGAAAACCTTGTATGAGAAAAAACTGGTCAGCGGAGAGGATTTCGATCAGGTCAAACAAGCGCTGGACCAGGCAACAGAAGAAATGGCTGCCTCCCGGGATGCCTTGGAAGTGATCCGCGACGGGGTGTCCCGCAGCAATGCCACGGCCAGTTCCACGCTCATCCGCTCGACCATCTCCGGCCTGATCCTCGATATTCCGGTGAAAGTGGGGAACTCCGTAATCCTGAGCAACACGTTCAATGAAGGTACTACCATCGCGACCGTAGCCGACATGAACAACATGATCTTTGACGGCAATGTCGATGAAACCGATGTAGGGGGGCTTTCCGAGGGCATGCCGGTGAAAATCACGATCGGGGCGCTGCAGGATCTGACCTTTGAAGCCCGTCTGGAATACATCGCCCCCAAGGCGGTGGAGATGAGCGGCGCCAATCAGTTCCAAGTCAAGGCGGCGGTGAACGTCCCGGAAGAACAGAACATCCGTTCCGGCTACAGTGCCAATGCCGAGATCGTGCTGCAAAGCGCGACACAAGTGCTGACCATCCCTGAAAGCGCGATCGAATTCACCAATGACTCCTCGTTTGTCTATCTGGTAGACAAGGATGGCGCCTACACCAAAAAAGCGGTTCAGACCGGTATCAGCGACGGGCTCAACATTGAGATCAAGTCCGGCCTTTCCACTTCGGACAAGATCCGCGGCTCCAAGATCATCGAAAGCAAGCAATAATGACACGTATGATGAAACATTTCGCGATTCCCATCCTGGCATCGTTGCTCAGTGTCTCGGCGGCGGCCCAAGAAACACCCTGGACTTTGGAAGCCTGCATCCTGCATGCCCTGGAACACAACCTCACCATCAAACAACAACAACTGCAAGTTACACAATCGGAAATCGAATTGAATACGTCCGAAAGCAACAAGCTGCCGGATATCAGCGCCGGCACATATGAAAGCTTGAATTTCGGACAAGGGCGTTCGGTTGACAACACCTACACCCGGAACTCAAATTCCACCTCGACATCCTTTTCCCTCAGTTCCTCCGTCCCCATATTCCAAGGAACAAGGATCAATAATACCATCAAACAGAACCGCCTCAATCTCGAAGCCGCCACGCAGGATCTCGAAAAGGCCCGGGACAACATTCGCGTGGCAGTCGCCCAAGCCTATGTGCAGATCCTCTACAATATGGAAATCCTGGATGTCGCGCTGAACCAGATCAAGATCGACTCCCTGCAAGTGGAACGGCTGACGGTGATGGAACAAATTGAAAAGGCCAGTTCCGCCGAGGTCGCCCAGCAGAAGGCCGCCCTGGGGCAAAGCCGTCTGTCGGCGACTCAGGCACGCAACAACCTGAACCTCTCCCTGCTGGACCTTTCTCAACTCCTGGAGCTCCATGATCCGGAAGGATTCAGCATCGTCCGTCCCGAAGTGGACATCGACAACCTGCTGCTGGGCTCCCCGGATGATATCTACGCCGATGCCGTACGTTGCAAGCCGATCGTCAAGGCGGAAGAATTCCGACTGGATGCCCAGGACTACAGCGTGAAGATTGCGAAGGGAGGTTATCTGCCGACCTTGAGCGCCTCCGCGGGACTGGGTTCTTCATACTTCACTTCGTCGAAGGCTTCCCGGACCTACACCGATCCTGCCTCCGGACAGACCCACGTCGCTCCGCTGGAGTCCTTCTCCGACCAGCTCAAGAACAATTTCAACCAAAGCATCGGCTTGTCCCTGAGCATTCCCATCTTCTCCAGATTCCAGACCCGCAACCAGATCCGCTCGGCCGAACTCAGCCGGACAAACCAGCAGCTTCAACTGGAGAATGTGAAGAAAAACCTCTACAAGGAGATTCAGCAAGCCTATTACAACGCCCTGGCCGCCCAGCAGAGATATCGTGCCAGCCGCGACGCCCGCGCCAGCGCCAAAGAATCCTACGATCTGGTGACAGCCAAATACGAGAACGGGAAGGCAAACATCACCGAATTCAACGAGTCCCGGAACGCCTTCCTGGAATCAGAATCCAATGTCGCCCAAGCTCGGTATGAGTGCCTGTTCAGCGCCCGCCTGCTCGACTTCTATCGAGGCGACACGCTGCATTTGTAATGAATATGCCAAAGACGGTTCGGAAGCGGTTTCCAGTTTGCTCTATTCCACGAATAAATGCGAATCAATAACTTGTAATACGCAATGAAAGGCTTCTATCTGATACTTCTGGCCGTCCTGGCAGGAGGAGTTTCCTGCAGCGATCGCGATTCCGATGTCGTCCTGACCGCCCACAGGATCACAACTTTCACGGGGCGGGGCAACCGCAACGAACCCTTGTTGAAACTGACGGCCGCAGCAGAAACCTGCCGGATCGGTGGCGTGACGGTTTCCCTGCAGGCAGACCCCGGGAATGTCGAAATGCTTCACCTGACGATGAATGACCAGTTGCTTGGCAGCGTCCGCGTGGTATCCGGAAAAAAGGAATACAAGATCGCCTGTCGCGCCGAAATGACGGACTCTTCTGACCTGATCATCGGAGCGGACATCGCCGCTGATGCAACGGAAGGCGGATTTGTGGGAGCCGACATCGAACAGATCCGGATCAACGGAAAAAGACGCCCGGTTGAAGCGCCGACTCCCGGTCACCGGGAAATTCTGCTTTGCCGGACGCGCGTTTTCAGTCCGGGAGACTACGGCTCAAGAAACTACCGCATCCCGGCCATCTGCACCTTGCCCGATGGTTCCCTGTTGACCGCTACGGACAAGCGGAAATTCAATCAGACGGATCTTCCGGAGGACATCGACATCGTTGCCTGCCGAAGCCTGGACGGGGGGCACACCTGGTCGGAGCCTGTGACCATCGCGGAAGGCAAGGGCTACGGGAAAGGTTTCGGCGATGCCGTGCTGGTGGTGACGGCGGAAGGCAATGTGGTCTGCGGCTTCTCCGGCGGCACCGGCTTGTGGAAATCCACCCCCGAGAATCCTCAGCAAAATTGGATTTCCATCAGTTCGGATCTGGGGCAGACCTGGAGCGCTCCCGTCGATGTGACAGCGATGCAATGGGGACCCGAGGCGGTGAACCCGGAATGCCGCGATTCTCATTCCGCCTTCTTCGGATCGGGACACGGCCTCTTACTGACCCGTGAACCGTATGCGGGACGCATCCTGTTCGTGACCGCCGTTGCCACCCGGGACAATCGCCTGGACAACTACGCCTTCTGGTCCGATGACGGAGGAAAGACTTGGCAGATCTCAACAATGGCCTACCGAGACGGAGACGAAGCCAAAGTGGTCGAACTCTCCGACGGACGGATCCTGATGAGCGTCCGTCAGAACGGCGCGCGCGGCTGGAACATTTCCGAAGACGGCGGGAAGACCTGGGGTACGCAGCAGCGATGGACGGACATCGTGACCAACGCCTGCAACGGGGACATCATCCGGCACAACGATGAAATCCTGCTGCATTCGCTGCCCAATTCCATGGAGCGCAAGAATGTGAGCATCTTCATGAGTTTCGATGAAGGAAAGACCTGGCCGAAGACTAAAACCCTCTGCCCCTACGAATCCGTGTACTCTTCCCTCACCCTGCTTCCCGACGGAACAATCGGTGCCTACATCGAAGAAAATCCGACGGGCGATTGCGAGATGTGGTTCCTGAGCTTTTCGCTCGACTGGCTCAGAAAATAAGCCGCCTCTCCGAACCGTTCCGGACGAAGGTCGAAAACCGGCTCGGAAAGAAGGGAACATCTAGACTACAGACCCGGCAGCAGATAGTCCCAGACCAGGTTGATCTCCCGCTGCATGTTCGAGACGTTGGCTGTCATGGCCACGACTGCCTGCTTGTCCGGAATGACAATGATGTACTGTCCGCGAGCGCCGTCCGCGCGGACAGCGTTGTGACGACAGCGCCACATCTGATAGCCGTAGCCCTGCACCCAGTCGCTGTTCTCCTTCGTGAGACCCAACTCCTCCGCCTTGTCCGCCCGCATTCCGGCCGGAACGCACGGAACCTGATAGGCCGTCATTTGATCCACCCACGTCGCGGGAATCACCTGCTTGCCGTCGTATTCTCCCCGCTGAAGGATGCAGAGTCCGGTCTTTGCCATGTCCTCGGTCCTGAGATAGAGCCCCCAGCCTCCGCAATTGATACCCTGCGGATTTTCATCCCAGCGCGGCGCGGGAATTCCGAGCGGCGTAAAGAGCCTCGGGGTAAGGTAATCCACGATTTTCTCGCCGGTCAGTTTCTGTACGATCGCGGATAGCATGAAGGTTCCCATACTGTTGTAGCAGTACCACGTCCCGGGGACATGCTCGACCGGCCAGGCCAGGAAAGCCTCCACCCAGTCGACGGAATCCCGGTTGAATCTCGGCTCGGTATCATGGCCGCAGTTCATGGTCAGCAGATCCCGTACCGTGATCTTGTTCAGGTTGTCGCTCGGCTGCTCAGGAAGTTTGTCCGGGAACAAATCCACCAGTTTGTCTTCCAGTTTGAGCCTCCCTTCTTCAATCGCGAAACCGACTGCGATCGAAGTGAAGGTCTTGCTGACCGACCACATCGCGTGCGCGGAATCGGCGGGATGTTCCATACTGGAATATTCCCATTGAATTTGTCCGTCCTTGACGATCATGACGCTGTGGATGATCATCGTCGAGTCGGTCATGAACGCGCGGAGAAATTCGGGAATGGCGGCGTCCAAGGCGCCGGTGGGCACCCTGCGCGGCAATTGGGTTTCCACGAAGGGAACATCAGCCAGGCCTTCCGCGGTGCCGGCCTTCTTGAAGTTTTTGCAGGCGGCGACGGAGAGCAGCAGCATCCCCATCAGCGCGATACGCGTTACGATTGTTTTCATATTCATGGTTTTTAAATAGTGAGTCGCTTCGTGAGGGCGACGAAATCTTCGACCGAGAGCCTTTCCGGCCGCAGGTCCCAGATCGGATCGTCCGTAGTCAGCCCTTTCTGAAGAATCAAGGGCTTCAGTGAGTTGCGCAGTGTCTTGCGGCGCTGTCCGAAAGCCGTCTTGACAAGAGTCTTGAACAGCTTTTCGTCGCAACCCAGGGACTGCCGCGCGTTGCGGCGCAGCCGGATCACGGCAGACTGCACCTTCGGCGGCGGGGCAAAGGCCCCGGACCCCACCCGAAAGAGATATTCAATGTCGTACCAGGCTTGCAGCAGCACAGAGAGGATGCCGTAGGTCTTCGTGCCGGGCTTTTCGGCGATCCGGTCCGCCACTTCCTTCTGGATCATGCACACCACTTCCGGAATCCGGTCGCGGTGTTCCAGAATTTTGAAGAAGATCTGCGAGGAAATGTTGTAGGGGAAGTTACCGATGACGCGGACTTCTTCGGGGAATATGCGGTCGAGGTCCATTTTTAGAAAATCTTCCTGCAGCAACTTTCCCTTCAAGGCGGGAAAGCGCCTCAGAAGGTACTCCACGGATTCCCGGTCGAGTTCGACGGCTTTGAGATCCAGCTCCGGACGCTGCAGGAGATACTGTGTCAGCACCCCCATCCCCGGTCCGACTTCCAGGACGGGAATCTTGGTTTCCGGATCGGCGCCGGTAGTTTCAAAAACGGCGAACGCCCCGACAATCCCCCGCGCGATGTTCTGATCCGTCAGGAAATGCTGCCCCAGCGACTTCTTTGCCCGTACATCCATACCTGCGAAGATACAAAAACCATCGCTTTTTTGCTATCTTGATAAAAATTTCGGGAGCATTGCAACCTTTCGGGATCACTCTTCTCCCCTCCCTCAAAGCCCTGAACTCAGACTGAGTGCCGGGGCCGGACAGCGCCGTCGCCGGGCGGCTACGGTTGTTTGGCTCTGCACCTGACAGGCTCCCGCTAACCCCACCGGCCCGGCACCTCACAGCCCCGGCTCGGCACCCGGCTGTTGCCGGGGCATCCACGTACCTCTTTGCAAGTTCCTGACTGTAAAATGTTTGCACGGGCAGCCATGGAAGCCTACGTACAAAAACGACCAGGCGTCCATGGGCATCGCTACAAATATCTGTCTCTGAGATGCTTGCAAAAGACCCCGTGGATGCCTGTCCGGGAGAGCGACTGCCTTCTCCTCCATACCCCGCCGTCCACAGAACCGCTGGCATGGATGCCTGTCCCGAGAAACAACCGCACCGTGTTTCCTACGTGTCTTCTAAATTACTATGGATGAACGAATTGATGATTTCAATAGGTCAAAAATACGATGCGTTGAAATCACGAATAAGCTGACAATCAAGGAGTAAAACGCTGCTGTTTCCCGGCGGAGGATCCTTCACAAAGGTGGCACTTCGGTGCCACCTTTGTGAGGGATGAGCCAAGTCAGCAGCCGAACAGCGCTCGGCTCAGATGATGATCAGGTGCTTTCTGCAGCGGGTCCGGGGTGCTGCAGGTGGAAGATTCCGCACCCCACCTGCAAACGGATGTTCCTGACCTGCCGCCCGATCCGCCCCGGGTGGACGCGTATTATTTCACCTGCAAAGGGCGATGTGCGCGCTTTATCGGGAACCGGCCTTTTTCCGGGTAAAGAGCTTGAAGAATTCGCTCAGGGCAAGGACGCCGAATGACAAGCCGATGACAATCCACCATTGCGTAGCGGTAAGGGGCGCTAACTTAAAGAGTGACTGCATGGAGGGAACAAGCATAACCAACAAGGTAAGCGCTATCACAAATGCGATGGTTGCCCACAACCAACGGTTGCTGAAGAATCGCTCCGTGAACCAATTATCTCCGCTGCGAATGCTGAAAATCATTGTAAACTGGGAGAATATCATCGTAGCGAAGGTCATCGTGCGCGCCGTAGCGACAGAGTGTTGCAAGCCTATCAGATAAGCCACGAGAGTGATTACTCCGATAATGAGTGCCTGTATGATAATCTTTGTTGAGAATGACTTCGTGAAGATACCTTGGTTCGGGTCCACCGGCTTGCGACTCATGATGTCTTTTTCCGCATGGTCTATGCTTAATGCCAAGGATGGCAAACTGTCGCCGACAAGGTTGATGAACAGCAACTGTATCGGCAAGAGCGGTACGTCAAAATTGCACAATACGGCAACCAACAACAGATTAATTTCTCCGAGATTGGTTGAAATCATAAACTGGATGGACTTGATAAGGTTGTCGTAGATTCTGCGACCCTCCCGCACAGATTGTACAATGGTCGCGAAATTATCGTCGGCAAGCACCATGTCGGCGGCCTCCTTCGCCACATCCGTACCCGTTATTCCCATAGCGACACCGATGTTGGCGAGTTTCAACGCCGGCGCATCGTTTACACCATCGCCTGTCATTGCCACAACATTGCCTTGTTTCTGGTATGCCTTGACAATACGGACTTTATGCTCGGGGGCAACGCGGGCAAAGACCGAGACAGAACCGACAATCTCGAGGAGTTCGCGATCGGACATCGTTTCCACATCCGCGCCTGTAAGCACTTTGTCCCCCTCGGACATGATGCCAAGACTTTTCGCAATTGCCGATGCGGTGATTTTGTGGTCGCCCGTAATCATCACCGGTTTGATACCAGCCATTTTGCATTGCTCGACGGCAACCCTTGCCTCCTCGCGCGGAGGGTCGATCATGCCGACCATACCGACAAACACAAGGTCTTGTTCGGCACTTCGCGTAATCTTGTTGAGTTTTCTCTCTGTGAGTTCGCCTTTGATCTCTACCTCCTTGTAGGCCATACACAACACCCGCAGAGCCTTTTCCGCCATCGTCAAATTCGCTTGAGAGAGGGCTTCCTTGTCGGCGGCCGTCAGCTTTCGTACTTTGTCATCGTCCGCTATGCGGTTGCATTGAGCAAGCAGCTCGTCGAACCCTCCCTTTGTAGCAATCATCAACGAGCGGTCGCCTGCGCGGTGGATCGTCGTCATCAGTTTACGCTCCGAATCAAACGGAATCTCCGCGATACGGGGAAACTTCTCGTTGCACTGTTCTTGCGCGCAAGAATATTTGTCCGCGAATTCAACGAGCGCTGTCTCGGTAGGGTCGCCGAACAATTCGTCATTGTCGCCATGATCGGTATCGTTGCACAAGGCTCCCACGGTAAGCAGCCTCTCGGACACGCCGGGAAACGACTCCACGACCGTCATCTTGTTCTGCGTCAGCGTGCCCGTCTTGTCCGAGCATATAATGGTTGTACTGCCAAGGGTTTCCACCGAAGGCAGGTTGCGCACAATGGCATTTTGCTTGGCCAAGCGCTGAACACCCAATGCCAAGACGACAGTGGAGACGGCAGGCAATCCTTCGGGTATCGCAGCCACAGCGAGGCTTACGGCTGTCATAAACATGTCCATCAGACCTCGACCATAGCATAAACCGATCATAAAAATACAACCACAGACTATAAGACTGATGATGGCGAGCACCTTGCCTAATTTATCAAGCCGGATCTGCAAGGGCGTGCGCATCTCAGGCACTGACTGAATCATCGAGGCGATTTTTCCCACCTCGGTTTTGGGGCCTGTGGCAACAACCACTCCCCGTCCTCGTCCATATGTCACGCTGCACGAGCTGAAAGCCATGTTCACACGGTCGCCAATGGGCACTTCGCCCGACACGGCATCGGTGATTTTCTCAACGGGTACGGATTCTCCCGTAAGCGCGGCCTCTTGTATTTTAAGGTTTACCGCCTCGATCAGGCGGAGATCGGCGGGCACGCTGTCGCCCGTATCTATTTCCACAATGTCGCCGACAACCAATTCACGCGACTCGATAATATCATGCTCGCCATCGCGAACAACCTTGCAATGGGGCGCGGATAATTTTTCAAGGGCATCAAGCGATTTCTCGGCTTTTGACTCCTGAAACACTCCGATGATCGCGTTGGCGATGAGAATAACCAAGATGATGAGCGCGTCGGTTATCCCTTCACCGTTCATATAACCCGTCACGCCCGATATCGCAGCTGCTATCAGCAGCACAATAATCATAAAACTCTTGAACTGCGAAATGAACTTCTGCCACAGAGTAGTGTGCTTTTTCTTCGTAAACTCATTGTAGCCGTCGCGTTGTTGTCGTTCTGCTACCTCATCGCTACTCAAACCACTCTCCGGATCGGTACCGCATTGTCCAAGCACCTGCTCGATACTCTGTTGATATAACTCCTGTTCCATTTTGACCTTAGTATATGATCATCAGGTAATTACTATTATAAAAAGATTGCAAATTTAGTGAATTCCATCCGATATTCTTATACTTTTTTAACAAAAGTACAAATCTGACAAGGAAAAAGGCTCTCGTCAGACGTTTTCAAAGAAGAAGAATACAGAGAGAATTTGCTACCTTTGTCAGTTGTAGAAACTTAAGAAATAATAATCCATCAGATATGTACAGAGATCACACTTGCGGAGAACTCCGCATCGGGAATGTCGGGCAAATCGTGACCCTCGCCGGTTGGGTGCAGCGGTCCCGGAAACTCGGCGGCATGACGTTCATCGATTTGCGCGACCGCTACGGCATCACGCAACTTGTGGTCGAGGCGGACGCCGCGGCTGAACTGGTGGACGTCGCCACCTCACTCGGCCGGGAATATGTCATTCAGGCCGTCGGAGAAGTGGTGGAACGCCAGAGCAAGAATCCGAAGATGCCCACCGGTGACATCGAGATCAAATTACAGCGGATCCATATTCTCAATAAATCCGTCACGCCCCCGTTCACCATCGAAGACGAAAGCGACGGCGGCGAGGACCTCCGCGCCAAGTATCGGTACCTGGATCTGCGCCGCAGACCGCTCCAGCGAGCCCTGGCCCTGCGTCACCGGATCGCGCAGGAGGTGCGCAATTACCTGGACGGACAGGGATTCATGGAGATCGAGACCCCGTATCTGATCAAGTCCACACCGGAGGGCGCCCGCGACTTCGTCGTACCTTCCCGGATGAACCCCGGCCAATTCTACGCCCTGCCCCAGTCGCCCCAGACCTTCAAGCAGCTGCTGATGGTCGCCGGTTTCGACCGCTATATGCAGATCGTCCGCTGTTTCCGCGACGAAGATTTGCGAGCCGACCGTCAACCGGAATTTACCCAGATCGACTGCGAAATGTCCTTCGTGGAGCAGGAGGACGTCTTGAATATGTTCGAAGGCATGATGCGGACCCTGTTCAAGAATGTCTTGGACGTGGATATTCCCAATCCCCTTCCGCGTATGAACTGGTTCGACGCGATGGACCGCTACGGTTCCGACAAACCGGACATCCGCTTCGGCATGACCATTCACGAGATCACCCCGCTCGCGCAGGGAAAAGGTTTTGGCGTGTTTGACACGGCGAAGTATGTCGGAGGCATCTGTGTGCCGGGCGCGGCTGATTATTCCCGCAAGCAACTGGACGAACTGACCGAATGGGTTAAGCGCCCGCAGGTCGGTGCCAAGGGGCTGATCTACATCAAATTCAACGAGGACGGGACCGTCAAGTCTTCCGTCGACAAATTTTTCTCTCCGGAAGATCTGTGGAAAATCGGTGAAGCCCTCGAAGCGAAGAAAGGCGACCTGGCACTGATCCTGAGCGGGGACAGCAGCCGCAAGGTGCAGACCATGCTCGGCGTTCTGCGTCTTGAGATGGGGAGCCGCCTGGGCCTGCGCGACCCCAAGGTCTTCGCCCCGCTGTGGATCGTGGACTTCCCGCTCTTTGAGTGGGACGAGGAGGAGAACCGCTGGAATGCCATGCACCATCCATTCACGGCCCCGAAACCGGAGCACCTGGACTGGTACCTCAGCGACAAGCAGGAGGACATCGCCAAGGTCTGCGCCAATGCCTACGACTTCGTGCTCAACGGCAACGAACTCGGCGGAGGCTCCATCCGTATTCACGACGCCAAGATCCAGCAGCGGATATTCGAGATTTTGGGTTTCAGTCAGGAAGAGGCGGAGTACAAGTTCGGCTTCCTGATCCACGCCTTCCAGTACGGCGCTCCGCCCCACGGAGGTCTGGCCTTTGGTTTCGACCGTGTGTGCGCTCTCTTCGGCGGTTGTGACTCAATCCGAGACTACATCGCCTTCCCGAAGAACAACCAGGGTCGCGACGTGATGATCGAGTCCCCTTCGAAGATCGACCAGATCCAGCTCGACGAACTCGAAATCGAACTACGCAAGCCGGAACAAGAATCGCTTCCTAGATCCCCTCGCCATCCTTGAAACGCGTCTCGTAGATCGCCTTGCTTTGATAGATTCTGGAATAGGGAGGCACGTCCCGCGTGAGCCAGACGTTACCCCCGATCACGGAATTGTGCCCGATCCGGACCCGCCCGAGTATCGAAGTGTTGGAGTAAACTGTCACGTGATCCTCCAAAATGGGGTGGCGGGGATAGGCTTTCGGATTGCCGTGTTCGTCATAGAGGAAATTCTTCGCGCCGAGCGTCACGCCCTGATACAGCATAACGTGGTTTCCGATTTCGCAGGTCTCCCCGATCACGACGCCCGTCCCGTGGTCGATGGCGAAATATTCCCCGATTTTGGCGGCTGGATGGATGTCGATGCCCGTGAGGGAATGCGCCCGTTCGGTCAGCCTGCGGGGAATCACCGGAATCCCGAGCCGATAGAGGACATGGGCCACGCGGTAATGCAGCATGACCTCCACCAACGGATAGCAGAGGATCACCTCCGCCCGGCTGTCAGCGGCGGGATCGTTCTGTGAAACCGCTTCCACGTCCGTCAGCAGCAAGCGTTTGATTTCGGGAAATTGTTGCAGGAACGCTTCAGCGTGGCCATCTCCGCAGACTGCCGCGCTGCATTCCGCAAGCTGGGTTCCGTCAGCCTCAGGGTAATATTCGGGAAAAACTTCGGCGCGGACCTCGTCCATGAACCGCCGCAAGGTATCGTTTGAAACCATCATCTCGTCAAGCATAAATTCCTGTGGAAAGATATCGCTCCCCGGTGTCCGGAAGCAGGGCAACGATCAGTTTGCCGGCATTCTCCTTCTTTCTGGAAAGGGCGTAGGCGACATGAAAAGCTGCCCCGGAAGAGATCCCGACCAGGAGTCCTTCCGTCCGGGCAAGCAACCGAGCCGCTGTCTCTGCTTCCTCGTCGGTGACCGTGAAGACGCCGTCCACAACGGTCGGATCATAGGTGTCGGGTACGAATCCGGCCCCGATCCCTTGGATTTTATGCGTCCCGGAAACTCCCTGCGAGAGCACCGGGGAAGCGGCAGGTTCCACGACAAATGCTTGGATGGAAGCCTTGTGCTGCTTGAGTCCTTTGGCGGTCCCGCATGCCGTTCCGCCGGTGCCGACCCCGGCGACGAACACGTCCACCTGTCCTTCCGTGTCCGCCCAGATTTCCTCAGCTGTCGTACGTTCGTGAATCGCGGGATTGGCCGGATTGTCGAATTGGCCCAGAATCACGGCACCGGGGATCCGGTTTCGCAATTCTTCCGCCCGCGCGATCGCTCCCTTCATTCCATCCTTACCGGGGGTGAGTTCCGGGCGGGCGCCGAAGGCCTTCAGCAGATTTCTGCGCTCCTGGCTCATCGTATCCGGCATGGTCAGGATGGTCTTGTAGCCCTTGGAGACGCCTACCCAGGCGAGCCCGACACCGGTGTTCCCGCTGGTCGGCTCGATGATCGTCCCTCCCGGGCGGAGATTCCCGTTCGTCTCGGCCTCCTCGATCATGGCCAAGGCGATCCGGTCTTTCACGCTGCCGCCGGGGTTGAAATATTCAAGTTTTACGGCGATCCGGGCGCATTGCCCTTCCCATCCCGCGATTTCCAGCAAGGGGGTCTTGCCGATCAGTTCCGTCAAATTTCTGTATAGCATTTGTCAAGTTCGTTTTGTTATAAATAGACTTGGGGAAAAGAGTCCGGTCGCGGGGGATTACAGGGTCTTGATGCGAAGATTGCGCCAGCGAACCTTGATGCCGCCGCCATCGTGGATCTGGAGCGCGATGCGGCCGTGTCCGGCTCCGATCTTCGCGTCGGTCAGATCGACCATCTGCTGTCCGTTGAGCCAGGTCTGCACGTTGTCGCCCTTGACCAGGATCCGCATCTGGTTCCACTCTCCCTCCTTCAGGATGTCCTCTTTTTCTTCGGGAATCTGAACCAGCCAACCGCGGCCGTAGGATTCGTAGATGCCGCCGGTGTCCTGCCCCTTGGGCGCCACTTCGACCTGCCAGCCGCTTACCGTGGTCCCCTCAACGGTGGAGCGGATGAATACCCCCGAATTGCCGTTGGCTTCCTGCTTGAATTCCAGGGAAAGGTCAAAGTCGTCGTAGTATTCTTCCGTGGCGAAATAGCCGTAGCCCTTATCGGGACCGCTTTCGCAAACCAGCTCCCCGGTCGCTTCGTCCACGTACCAAAGTTCGGTGCCGTAGTTGATCCAGCCCGTCAGGTCCTTTCCGTTGAAAAGATCCTTTTCCACGCTCTTGACAGGCAGTTCCTTGATCTTGATGTTGCGGAACCAGGCGGGATAGCCATGATCCTGAAGGCAAATCACACCGCGACGGGACAGACCGTATTCAGGGGCATTCTCCCATTTGCCGCTGTTTTTGCGCGCGAACCAGTCGGGCGTCCAGGCATCGAATTCAACCGTCACCTTGCCGTTCAGGTAATAGATCACGTGGCCGTTGTCGAACACGATTTCAGACTGGTTCCACTCGCCGGCGGGCTTGAGGTCCCGAGTTTCGAAATCGGGTACATACATAGCGTAGTCGACGCCGCAGCGCTGCCAGTCTTCCAGGACATAGCCGTCGTTCATCTCGGCGAAGTTCTCGTCGTCGATCAGTTGATATTCAGGTCCCGTGACGTAGGGAACGGCAAAATCCGGACGCTCGACAACATGGTAGAGCACGCCGCTGTTGCCGCCCTTGCTGATCTTCCAATCCCATTTCAGATGGAAGTTGGCATATTCCCGATCCGTCACGATGTAGCCGCTGGCGTCGTCCCCGTGGCCTTCCGCCAAGATGGTCCCCTCAACGACCTTCCAGGGGCCGGTCAGGGAATCTCCGTTGTAGTCGCGCCAGCCCTCAAGGGTCTCGCCGTCGAACAGAAGCTGCCATCCGTCCGCTTCTTCCCGGGCGGTCAGGACGTTGTGCTTCGGACCGCATGAAACACACAACAAAGCGGCCAATGCTGCCGCGCTGAACCAAAAAATTTTCTTTTTCATATTCATTTGAATTAATATTGTTTCCGGTTATCATACAAATTTAATCATTCTTTCCGGGATAATCTTACTTCTATTGTGCGCTGATTTTTTTAAATTTGTAAGATGAGCTAAATTTTTGAATATGTTTGACAAGAATATCTACATCAGAAGACGCCGGACGCTGCTGGAAAAGATGGCGGAGACGGCTCCGGAAGGCAAGCGCGGCATCGCCTTGTTCATAGGCAACGTGGAAGCGGCCGCCCAGTACAAGAACAACGCGTACAAGTTCCGCCAAGATTCCTCCTGGCTGTATTATTTCGGACTCGACGAACCGCGCCTCGCAGCGATCATCGATCTGGACAACGGAGAAGAAACCCTCTTTGCGGACGACGTAGAGATCGAAGACATCATCTGGATGGGACCCCAGCCCTCCGTCGCCTCCAAGGCGGCCGAAGTCGGGATCGCGAACTCCGCCTCCTACGGGACGCTCAATATTCTCGCGACCAAAGCGTTGGCGCAGGGAAGGCCGATTCATTTCCTGCCTCCTACCCGTTACTACAACACAATGAAACTTGCGGCATTGACCGGCCTCGGCAACGAAGCGGTTTCAAAAGTCGCTCCGATGGCTGCCGAAGGAGGCAGACACGCCTCCGAAGAATTGGTCAAGGCCGTGATTTCGATGCGGCTCGTCAAGGAAGACTGCGAGATCAAACAACTCGACGACGCCGGGGCCCTCGGACAGGAAATGCACACGGTCGCCCGCAACGCGGTGAAAATCGGGATTCTGGAGCAGGAGATCGTCGGGAAGATGGAAGGCGTGACCCTCAGCAAAGGATGGGGCGTGTCCTTTCCGACCATTCTCACCCAGCACGGAGAAATCCTGCACAACCATGTGCACGACAAGCGGATCGAGCCGGGCAAGCTGCTTGTCATCGACGCAGGCGCGGAGAACAACATGCACTACGCCTCCGACTTCACGCGGACCCTGCCGACCGGCGGAAAATTCACACAAAAGCAGCGGGAGATCTATCAGATTGTCTGCGACTGCAACGAACTGGCTTTCAAGCTTACCAAGCCGGGCGTCGCCTACCGGGACGTGCACCTCGCCGCCGCGAAGTTGATGCTGGACGGTCTCCGCTCGCTGGACCTCGTCCGGGGCGATCTGGACAATATGGTGGACGCGGGCATCGCCGGGTTGTTCCAGCCGCACGGACTCGGACACAACATCGGTCTGGACGTGCACGACATGGAGGATCTTGGAGAAGATCTGGTGGGATACGATCCGGACCAGAAACGTTCCGACCAGCTCGGGCTGGGCAGTCTCCGGATGGCGCGCAAACTCGTTCCCGGGCATTTCATTTCCAATGAACCGGGCATCTATTTCATCCCGGCGCTCATCGAGAAGTGGAAGAGCGAGAAGACGGACAAGGGGTTCGTAAACTACCAAAAACTCGAGCGTTACTACGACTTCGGCGGTATCCGCTTGGAAGACGATGTGCTCGTGACCGAGGACGGGGCCCGCCTTACCGGGCCGAACCGCCTGCCGATCCAGCCCGACGATGTTGAAATGAGTATGGCATGAGATCTCCCGGCTCCGTACGCCCCTGCAAAGCGTCTCGCTTCGCTCGACCCCTCCCAGCTTCGCTGGGCCCCTCCCTCTTACGGAGCCGAGGGTGGCTACGGCTTTGCAGGGGCGTACGGAGCCGGAACATAGATTCCAACTAAATGAATACGCTGATCATCATACTAGCGGTACTGGCCGGGATCATCGGAATCATCGGAAGCGTCGTGCCGGCTCTTCCGGGGCCGCCCCTCAGCTGGATCGGTCTGTTGATCCTGTACCTCTGGGGCAGCGGAACCAACGGAGACGGGGAGCCCATGACACTGAAGTTCCTGGCCATCTGGCTGGGAATCACGATCGTCGTCACCATTCTGGACTATTTCGTCCCCGCCTACTTCACCAGGCTCACGGGAGGCAGCAAACTGGCGGGACGCGGCGCGATCGCCGGCCTGATCGTCGGAATGATCTTTCCGCCGGTCGGCATCATTCTCGGGACCCTGCTCGGAGCCTTCCTCGCCGAACTCCTGTTCGACAGGAAAAGCGGGGTTGATTCCGCGAAATCGGCCTTCGGTGCCCTGCTGGGCTTTCTCTTCGGAACCGGAATCAAACTGATCGCCTCCGGTATCATGATGTACTACATTATCGTCTACCTGAACTAGACGCAATATGAAAGAAGCCTATTCAGAATTTCTTTCCGAAGTACGGGATTTCATCCCCGAGAAGCGGATCTACACCGATGAACTGAGACGGTTCGCCTGGGGGACCGATGCCGGGTTCTACCGGCTGGTGCCGCAGATCGTCATCCGGTCGGACAACGAACGGGAGGTTTCCTTGTTGCTTGCGGCAGCCTCACGGCTGCATATTCCCGTCACCTTCCGGGCCGCCGGAACCAGCCTCTCCGGCCAGGCGATCAGTGATTCGGTACTGATCGTGGCGGGAAAACATTGGGAACAGTATCGCATCGGGAAAAACGCCGAAACGATCACGTTGCAGCCCGGCGTGATTGGTGGGCATGTCAATGAAATCCTGGCTCCGCTGGGACGCGAATTCGGTCCGGACCCCGCCTCCCTCGCCAGCAGCATGGTGGGCGGCATCGTCATCAACAATGCGTCAGGAATGAGCTGCGGCACCCATGCCAACAGTGACAAGACCCTGCTCAGCGCCCGCATCGTATTCCTGGACGGGACGATCCTGGACACCGGCGATCCCGCGTCCAAGGATTCCTTCCGCAGAAGCCATCCGGCTTTCCTCCGCACCCTCGAAACCCTGCGCGATGAAATCACGGCGGACCCGGCGCTTTCGGAGCGCATCCGGCGCAAGTACGCCATCAAGAATGTCACCGGGCTCAACATTCTTCCGTTCATCCGCTTCACGGATCCTTTCGAGATCCTCGCCCATCTGCTGGTCGGCTCAGAAGGAACACTCGCTTTCCTGAGCGAAGTCACGATGAAAACCCTTCCGCTCGCCCCGTACAAGGCCAGCGCCATGATCTATTTCCGTTCGATCCGGGCAGCCGCGGAAGCCGTCGTCGCGCTCAAGAAGGACATCGGCTTGGAGATCATCCATGCCGCGGAACTGCTGGACAAACGGTCCCTGCTCTCCGTGGACGACCCGATGCTGGCGGCCTATTCCGATCCGGATCTCACAGCCCTTCTCACCGAGACCACAGCCGCTTCTTCCTCGGAACTGCAGGCTCGCATCCTTTCCATTTCGAATATCTTGGACGGCTTTGACATCCTGCCCGACCCGGTCACCGGCGAAAAAGTGCGCTTCACGGAGGATCCGGAGGAATATTCCCGGTTCTGGGCCATCCGGGCCGGTATTTTTCCGTCTGTGGGCGGTATGCGCCGGCAAGGAACAACCAGCCTCATCGAGGACGTCGCCTTCCACATCGAAGACCTGCCCGCCGCCACCGCGGACCTGTCCGACCTGTTGGAGCGGCACGGCTACACCGATTCTTGCATCTACGGCCATGCGCTGGAAGGGAATTTCCATTTCATCATCAACCAGGCCTTCGATTCTCCCGCGGAGGTGCAGCGCTATGCCGACATGATCCAGGATGTCGCGAAACTGGTGATCGGGAAATACGACGGTTCGCTGAAGGCGGAACACGGGACGGGAAGGAATATGGCCCCCTTCGTCCGGTACGAATGGGGCGACCGCGCGTTCGGAATCATGCAGCGGGTCAAGACCCTTTTCGATCCGGAAGGACTGCTGAATCCCGGTGTCATATTCAATGACGATCCGGACTGCTACGTCAAGAATTTCAAGGCGCTTCCGGTACTGCGCCCCTGGCGGGATCCTTCCCGTCCCGTCGAGCCGGAGTTGGCGGAAACGTACCGGCTCCTGAACAAGTGCATCGAATGCGGATTCTGCGAGGTGAACTGCCTGTCCTGCGGCTTTTCGCTGTCTTCGCGCACCCGGATCGCAACGCAAAGGGAAATCACCCGCCTGCGTGCGCTGCCCGCCCCGAATTCCGACGATCTGCGGCGCCTGAAGGCGCTGGAGAAGGAATATTCCTACCCGGGGGAACGGACTTGCGCAGGTGACGGGCTCTGCTCGACTTCATGCCCGATGGGGATCAATGTCGGGGAACTGACGCATCAATTGCGGCGGACCGGACTGCCGGAGGGTTCCTTCGGCTACCGGATCTGGACCTTCGCAGCCAACCATTTCAAAACGGTCAAGGGCGGCATCCGGGACGCGCTGCGGCTGGCGACCGTCGGTCAGGCGGTGCTGGGCGACAAATGGATGAGCGGATTCGCCCTCGGCCTGCACAAAAGTCTCCGCCTGCCCCTTTGGACGACCGCCATGCCGAGGGCCTATTCCTTGCCGAAAGCCTTGGTGTCCGCCCATTCGGCGCAAGAGGCTCCCGGTCCGGCCGAAGCGCTGAAGGTCGTCTATTTCCCCAGCTGCCTGAACCAGATGATGGGACTCCCGAAACATCCGAAACCCGCCGGCCCTCCAAGGGATCCGGAATCGGCCTGTGCCCCTGGGGATTCGGATCCGACCGGCCCTTTGGAGAACTCGGAACCGGCCGAAAAACCGCTTGTTGAAGAAATGGTTTCGCTGTTGCATAAAGCGGGTTATCAGGTGATTTTCCCTTCCGGAATGTCCCAACTCTGCTGCGGAACGATCTGGGAAAGCAAAGGTATGCCCGAAATTGCCGAACGGAAAGTCCGGGAACTGGAAAATGCGCTCTGGGCGGCTACGGAGCAAGGCCGCTACCCGGTGCTCTGCGATCAGAGCCCCTGCCTGCACCGCATGCGTACAAAGATCACCCGCATGAAGCTCTACGAACCGGCGGAATTCATCCTAACCTTCCTCCGGAACCGGCTGGACTTCCACCGGACGGACACACCGGTCGCCGTCCACTTAACCTGTTCGACCCGGCTGATGGAGGTGTCCGGGGCGATGCTTGAATTGGCGCGCCTCTGTTCCTCTCGAGTCGTGGTCCCCGAAGGCGTGGGCTGCTGCGGTTTCGCCGGAGACAAGGGAATGACCCATCCCGAACTCAATGCCTACGCGCTCCGCAAGCTCCGGGATCAGGTACGGGGCATCCCGGCCGGCTATTCCAACAGCCGCACCTGCGAAATCGGCCTCACCACCCATTCCGGCATTCCCTACCGCTCCATCGCTTACCTCGTCAACCGCTGTACCACCGCAAAACGATAATCCGGGGTCAAGAGCAGCCGGGCCCGCTACAGGCCCCTAGAAGACAGAACGGTGTACGCGACCCCCTACCCACAACCCGGGGTCACGAGCAGTGGCACCCGCTACAGGCCCCTAGAAAGCAGGACGGTGTACGCGACCCCCTCCTCACAAACCGAGGTCACGAGCAGCAGCACCCATTACAGACCCCTAGAAGACAGAACGGTGTACGCGACCCCCTCCTCACAAACCGGGGTCACGAACAGCAGCAACCATTACAGACCCCTAGAAGGCAGAACGGTGTCCGTGACTCCCTCCCCACAATCCGGGGTCACGAACAGCAGCACCCGCTACAGACCCCTAGAAGGCAGAACGGTGTCCGTGACCCCCTCCTCACAAACCGGGGTCACGAGCAGCAGCGCCCGCCACGTCACCGCAACGGTAATCACGGTTGACTCATCTCGAAGCGCAGCGCGACCAGCTTTTCCAAAGACGCCGAAAAAATATACTGGATTCCGGAATAGGCATCCATATACCCTTTTGAAAAACACTGATTATAAATAAGTTATGGGGCCATACGTGGACGGCTGTGCCGAAAATAGGACGGGCATCCATGAGGGGTGCTGTAAATATTTAATATTCAGTTGCTCCAAAAAAGACCGATGGATGCCTATTCCGGAATCGGGGAGCGAGGGAAGCGGGTGATTGCGAAAGGCACTGGCGATACGGAATCGGGAAGCTGATGCCTCGAAAGGCAGAGACGATCAGGAATCGAGTTTCGGGCGATCAGAGTTTGCCGACCAGCGAATCGTCAAGTCCCAGAAGCCGTTCCAACTGCTCCTTTCCCGCCCCGAACCGGACTCGGAGCGCTCTCGCCAGATTCAGGAGCGATTTTCCGTCCAACTCGTTCGGGGAGGAGACGTAGTATTCGTTCCGGCACATCCGCAGCATCTTTGCGTGAAGTTCCTCATCTGTAAAGAAAACGTGCTCTTTCCCCAGGCGCTCCCCTTCGACTTCGATCTCGTTGTCGAATTTCTTGATTTCGTTGAAATAATCGATGTCGTCTCGAAAACACTTCTGCGCCAGATCGTTCCGGACAAAACACTTATTCAGTATTTTTCCTTCGAAATATTCATAATGCTCCGGAAGCGGGCCGCGGGTCGCGAACGTCCTGCGGCATTCAACAACGGTCAGTTCCTGCACGCTTTTCCCATGAACGCTTTCCGCATGCGGATTGAACATCACATCCGCTGAATTCCATTCGTACGAAATCGGAGAAGCGACCCGGGCTTTGTACGGATTCCGCAGGATGTAGGCGATTTCTTTCTTCATCTGATTCCGGCTCGTCACCGGGACGATCTCGAAATCCTCCACCCCGAAACCGGCTTTTTCGCGATCCCGCTTTCCCGCATACACGGCAAGACGGAACATCAATTTCCGCATGAAGCGGAGACAGTCAGACAGCGCGCCCCGGAGCAGGATGTGAATATGGTTGCTCATGAGACAGTAGCAGAGGACATCCACTTTCCCGTCTTTCGCGCAGATCGCGATGCTGTTCACACCGTAAACAAAATCCGTTCGTTCCTTGAACAGGATTTTCTTCTTGAGGGCATCGGTGGAAAAATGATAAATGCCGGGTTTCCCTCGAAAGGGATCAATCAAGTTTGAAGTTTTCATCGTTTAAGTTTAATTCGATGTGAAGATACGGAATATCGTCCATTTTCAGGCATCTTTGCCGGGAAAATGAAACGGCATCCATGGGCGCTTTTGGAAGATATTGCTGCTCTTAAGGTTACGCAAGCCCGCATGGATGGCTATGCCGAAAAAAGAACAGGCATCCACGAGCATCTCTGCAACTGCCTTACTTTCAGCTCCTTATATACACCTTCATGGATACCTGTCCGGAACGCCGGCGACGTGCACCCGGAGCGAAGCGACAAGGCGGCTTCTGCCGCCCGGCCAGAGGCCGTAAAATCCCCCTGAAAGGGGATGCGGGGCTGGCGAGAAGTGGCGGTTCGAGACGAGCCACACGGCGAGGGTGTCCTTCTGTACGAACCTTTCCGGCCTGGGCGTCCCGCTCATCGACATCTCCTGAAGGCGGCGATGGAATATTTTGCATGAACGGGTAACGGTGCAAGAAAATAAAATCATTGCCATTGCGCCGGAACGACAGAATGACTATTTTTGTAAATCAATAAAACAACACAAAGCATGTATGCCATCAAAAGATTGAGGAACGGACGCATAGGCAATTCGCTTGTCGCGGACGAAATCCTCACGCTGAAAAAATTCGATACGAAGGAAGAGGCGGTAGCCGAAATGAAGGCCAGGAGAATCGCTTTTGGCGACCCGAAGTTCAATGCGACAGTGGTAGGTGACGATACGGATTATGTCATCACCATCGGCATGGAACTCATCGACTGCGAAATCAGATACTGGGTTGAACGAGTAAACACCGACGACAATGAGCAGGCTACCTGAATTTGTCCTGGCGAATGCGCCGGGGCTCCCAGTCACCGTCGTCATTCAGACGGTTCCTCCATACCTAATCAGATACCCGTACGGAATACTAAAGAAGGACGCGGACAGGGTAGAGGAGGGGTTTGACAAGGAGCGAGCCGAACGGCTGGGGAGTATCTACCGCGAGCGGCGCCTCCGGGCGAGGAGGGCGCGGGAGAAACCGGAGGATGAATAACAAAAAAGGGGGCAAGATTCTTGAAATCTTGCCCCTTTTCTTGCCCCGGACCGCCCTACAGGCACGCAGGGCGGCTTTTTTGTGGTCCCAGCAGGGCATGATCCT
>LSQX01363119.1_pt1 | contig 139695 bp, 131 predicted proteins | sample 654561 | NCBI WGS metagenome assembly LSQX01 (sample SAMN04489861, study PRJNA283612) | anaerobic digester metagenome | isolation source: 4 biogas reactors fed with cattle manure at either 37C or 55C with and... | place: Denmark: Kongens Lyngby | collected 2014
CAGTTGTTGCTCGCGGTATGGGTAAGTGCTGTGTTTCCGGTTGCGGCGACATTGCTATGGACGAAGAAAACAAGAAATTTACACTTGGCGGTAAGACCTTTGTTGAAGGTGATTTCATCTCAATTGACGGTTCTACCGGTTATATTTATGACGGCATAATCCCCACCGTTGATGCTGAAATTTCAGGCAACTTCGGAACAATTATGGGTTGGACTGACAAGTATCGCAGACTTAAGGTTCGTACAAATGCTGATACTCCGTCCGATGCGTTAAAGGCTCGTGAACTTGGTGCAGAAGGTATCGGTCTTTGCCGTACAGAACACATGTTCTTTGAAGCAGAAAGAATTGCTGCTTTCCGTGAAATGATTTTTGCGGATTCAGTTGAAGATCGCGAAGCTGCTCTTGAGAAGATTCTTCCTCACCAGCAGGGCGACTTTGAAAAACTCTATGAAGCACTTGAAGGCAACCCCGTTTGTATTCGTTTCCTTGATCCGCCTCTCCATGAGTTTGTTCCCACAGAAGAAGCCGACATTGCTCATCTCGCTAAAGTTCAGGGCAAGAGTGTTGAAGAAATTAAGGCTCTCATCGCTTCTCTCCATGAATTTAACCCGATGATGGGTCATCGTGGCTGCCGTCTTGCAGTTACATATCCCGAAATCGCTGCAATGCAGACAAAGGCTGTTATTCGTGCTGCTATCAACATTCAGAAGGCTCATTCCGACTGGAATATAGTTCCTGAAATCATGATTCCCCTTGTTGGTGAAGTTAAAGAGCTTAAATATGTCAAAAAGGTAGTTGTTGAGACTGCTGACGCTGAAATCGCTGCTGCAGGCGTAAACCTTAAGTATAAGGTCGGTACAATGATTGAAATTCCTCGTGCTTGCCTTACTGCTGACGAAATCGCTGCTAATGCAGACTTCTTCAGTTTCGGAACCAACGACCTTACACAGATGGGCTTCGGCTTATCCCGTGACGACGCTGCTAAGTTCCTTGATGCTTACTATGATGCAAAAATTTATGAGTTTGATCCCTTTGCAAGACTTGACCAGAAAGGTGTCGGTAAACTTATGAAGATGGCTATCGAACTTGGCAAACCCGCTAACAAAGATATTCATATGGGTATCTGCGGCGAACACGGCGGAGATCCCTCCTCTGTTGAATTCTGTCACGAACTCGGTCTTGACTATGTTTCCTGCTCACCTTTCAGAGTACCGATTGCTCGTCTTGCTGCTGCTCAGGCTGCTATCAAATATGGGGAGGACTAATCTGTACTTCAGTTTTAAGGTTAATTTCGACCAAGCAGAAGCATACAGAAAATCAACAGACCAATATCTTCGTGCAAAACAGTGGGAAGATTTAACTGTTGAAGTCTTTATCTAAACAATTAGCAGGCATATTACTGTAAAAAGTAGTATGCCTGCTTTTTTTATGCCCATTTTGCACCTTTGTCCCTTTTTCATACCTATTATATAATAAGAATGAAAGCGAGGTGTTCAGTTTGAAAAAGCAAAAGTATTATATCAATTTGACTGATCAGGAACGCAGTGAAATCCTATCTTCCCTTTTGATTAAGAAGAATAAACTGACACATCAGGGAAAGTTCACAGATGGTATTGATGAAGTTATCTGCAAGTTGATGAAGGCACGTACTAAGTTATTTAAGGTTAAAATTGTATAAAGTAAATCGGTACATATAGCCGCTTATTCCTAATTTGGAATAGGCGGCTTTTTTTGTTTTCAAAAATTTTTTTAATTTTTTTCAGAATTAGGGTGTGCATTTGACCTCTCTCAGTGGGAATTAGTGAAGGGGTTAATTCCTGACTCCGTTTAGGAACACTTCTTCACGTTCCTTGAAAACTAAATATCCAAACATTCAGGACTTTATTTCTGATGATTAGCTACCTTAATGGGTACGCCAAGACTTCCGAAAGGGACGAGCGAGAATCCCCGTTATAAATATCAGGTTGCCCCTGATATGGCGATGACAGTCAGAATGATAATGATACTTCTCTACGGAGCAGGCGGAGTACCCGGCTGAGGTGAGATTCCTATGATATGGTTTAGCAGACCGTTCCCTGATTGTTTCCCGTTCAGCTTTTGCTATGCAGGGGTGTCGAGGACAAATACTGCATTTTAACATAAAGACCGATTTTATATCGGTCTTTACATAGCACCTTATAACAAGATGCTAAATCTAAATGAAAGGAGCAAAGACAATGCCTAACTGTAATACGATTGCTATATGTAATCAAAAAGGCGGCGTTGGTAAAACGACCACGACCGTCAACTTAGGCGTAGGCTTGGCAATGCAAGGTAAAAAGGTACTCCTTGTAGATGCCGATCCACAGGGCGACCTCACAACTTGTCTTGGATGGAAAGACACAGACAATCTCCCCGTTGCATTACCGGACAAAATGGTTGAAGTTATGCAGGATAAATGCAAAGAACCAATGAAAGGTATTCTACATCATAAAGAAGGTGTTGACCTTATTCCCTCGAACAGCGACCTTTTTGATTTTGAAATCAGTCTTGTAACCGCAATGAACCGTGAAGCCATTTTGAGAAACTACCTGAACGAAGTAAAGTACAATTACGATTATATTATAATCGACTGCTCACCTTCTCTTGGTATGATGACTCTCAATGCTTTATCGGCGGCAGATAGCGTAATCATTCCCGTTCAGGCTCATTACCTTCCGGCGAAGTGTATGACACAGTTGATGAGAACAATTACAAAGGTAAAGAAGCATATCAATCCCAAACTCAATATAGACGGTATTCTCTTAACCCTTGTAGACAACAGAACAAACCTTGCCAAAAGCACCATAGATGCTTTGCGTGAGAACTTCGGTAGTTATATAAAGATATATAACACCCACATTCCCATTGCAATCAAAGCGGCAGAGGTCAGTTCTAAAGGTAAAAGTATTTATGCCTACGAACCCAATAGCACGGTGTCTAAAGCCTACACCGAATTTTCAAAGGAGGTGTTAGCTGATGGCAGGAAGAAAGAGCGACTTCACTCTGCCCAAGTTCGATGATATTTTCTCAACTCAGGAAATGAGAGATGATGAAAAGCTCGCCAAAATCCGAGATATTCCCTTAGAACTGATTGACGATTTCCCCGATCACCCGTATAAAGTTCGTGACGATGAAGATATGATGCAGCTTTCTGAGAGTATAAAAGAACGTGGCGTTATCACACCTGCTACTGTTCGTCAAAAGGAAGATGGCAGATACGAACTCATTTCAGGTCACAGAAGAAAACGAGCAAGCGAACTTGCGGGATTTGAAACCCTGAGATGTGAAGTTGTAGACCTCTCAAGGGATGAGTCCATTATTTTAATGGTAGAAAGCAACTTCCAAAGGTCACAGATACTTCCCTCGGAAAAGGCTTTCGCATATAAAATGCGAAGTGAAGCAATGAAAAGAACTGCGGGCAGACCGCAAAAAGAAAATCAATCCCCAGTGGGGATTGATTTACGAGGTAAACAATCCCTTGAAATTATGAGCGAAGAATGTGGTGACAGTCGAAATCAAATTCACAGATATATACGTCTGACAAATCTTGTCCCCGAACTTCTTGAGTTAGTTGATGAAGGCAAAATGAAAATGCGACCTGCCGTAGAACTTTCGTATCTTGATGAAGATTGTCAGCGTGACCTCGTTGATGAAATCGACCTGAACGACTGTACCCCTTCCCACGATCAAACAATCCGTATGCGAAAGATGTTCGAGGAAGGAAAACTCACACCTGAAGCAATCCAAGCCATTATGTCCGAACAAAAACCAAATCAGCGTGAAAAGATTGTCCTTCGTGATGAACGAGTGCGAAAGCTCATTCCCAAAAATGTCCCACTCAGTCAGACGGAGGACTTTATTTGTAAGGCATTGGAGCATTACAACAACTTTTTGCGAAAACGTGCAGAGCGTGACACAAGGTAGTAGGAGTATAAATTTCCTGTTCCCCTTTCTCACACTCTAACCCCTAATTACAAGCTAACTTACCGAAAAAGATATATACTATCTCCCTGAATAAACTATCTCAAAAGTATATGTCTTTCTCATAAAGAAATGGCACAATTTACACTTGAAGGAGGTGGTTGCTATGATTTAAGTTTGCCCTCATAAATTCGCACCTTTGTCGGAGCAAGAAAATCTCCGTACAATGTGGGTAGAAAAGCAAAGGAGCGTGAGTTTATGAGAAAGCACATTTTACCCATTCTGCTTGTTCTGTTAATGGTGTTGCTTGTGGGATGTTCGCATACAAACGAACTACCGAAGGACACCGAAATCAGTTTTTCTTCGGTTGGTGAATTTTCGGAGCTTAAACAAGACGAGAACTTAACTGATGAACCGAGCATTTCCACAACGGAAAGCACCGCTTCATCGACTAAAAATGAAGTTGTTACAGAGCCTACCGAAAGCCAAGAAAAAGAGGATAAAAAACCTACTTCTTCTTCGGTGACTAAACCAACGGAAAAACCTGAGAAAACACCGGAAACAAGCGAAACCAAGCCTGCTCAGTCACAGACTGAAAAGGACGAACCTGAAAAGAAACCCACAGAAACACAACCCGTTAAGCAGCCTGAAGAAAAGATACCTGAAACAACCAAGCCTGATACTACCAAACCGAGTACGGAACAGACAAAGCCAACGGAAGATCCTAAGCCTGAACCCGAACCGGAAACACAAGCACCTGAACCGACAGAGCCACCTAAAGCCTTTGATATTGACTATTGGATCGGCTTTGCAAAAAGCTATGCACAGAGCAAAGGTCTTGTTTTGGATACTGCCGCAGTTGATTGTTGGGACAATCCTATCCGAGCAGGTTCGCATTGTATCTACCTCGAAAGAGATATACAAAGCCGATTGAACCGATATGCAAACGACGAGGATATAACCGATGTATGGATTTGGGCAGAGTCGGTCGGCAATGATTGTTATGATATTTATATCGGCTACGCTTAACAAAATATTCTAAAGAACGCACCGTGAAAAATCGGTGCGTTTTTCTATGTCAAAAGGAGGTAAAAACCTAATGAAAAAGAGTTTTTTCAAGAGAGGTGCATCGGCGTTGCTTGCCGTTGTGATGTGCCTTTCTACTTTTCTTGGCATCGGCTCGACAACCGCCTTTGCCGCAGAAAACACCACCGATGAAGTCGTAATGTTCTCCTTCCCCCGTGAAGGTGACAGTAACTTCGGCGGTGATTGGGGACACGGCGAACTCAAGTATATGAACGGTTGGTCTGCCGCATCCACCAAAAAGATCACAGTATATACCATCGGTTCATGGACGGGCAATGCGTGTTATTGTATTGAACCCGGTACGCCACTTAACATTGGCGATGTTATGACGAAGCGTGATGAAAACTATTGGGACAATTACCCGTCAGCCTACAACAAGACCATTTCTGCTGACGAGATCAAGTTGTTCATTGGTCGTATTTTTCAGTATGGCTACACCGGAAAGGTAGATATTGATTGGCGTTCTCAGAACTCCGCTGATGCGGATAAGATGGCTCATATTATGGCAACACAGACTCTTATTTGGGAAACAGTTGTCGGTGAGCGTGACTCCAACTTTAACCACGTTGATACGGGTAGCTATGATGCTATCAATGACCGTGTAAGCAAGAACCATCCGCTTTACAGTCAGTATATGAGCTACTACAACAGTATGGTATCTAACGTGCAGAAGCACTCCAAAGTACCGAGCTTCTTTGCTAAGTCTACTTCCAAAGCGCAGGATATTGAACTTGAGTGGAACGGCACAAACTATTCCACTACACTCACCGACACTAACAACGTGTTAGGTAATTATTCTTTTACCGCAAGTGAGTCGGGTATCAGTTTTTCTGCAAGCGGAAATAAGTTGACTATTACCGCAAATAAAGCACCTACAAGTAAAGTAAGCATTACCGCTACAAAGAACGGCTCTGTTCGTAAGGGTGTTGTTGTTTGGTCGGACGGTGTGTATGCACCCGGCAACGGTCAGCAGGATTTGTCTACCTTTGCTGCAGAAGTAAACGATCCCGTAAGGGGTTATCTCAACATCAAGGTCAGCTTGGGTTCTGCTAAAATCGTTAAGACCTCTGAGGACGGTAATGTTTCGGGCATTTCCTTTACTATTACCGGCAACGGCGTAAACAAAACCGTAAAGACGGGTTCTAATGGTGAGATTGTCATTGATAACCTTAGTCCCGGCACTTACACCGTTACAGAACAGTCTATCGGTTATTATGAGCCGCAGCAGTCTAAGACTGTAACGGTCGTGAGTGGACAGACGGCTTCTGTGAGTTTCAAGAACGTTCTCAAGCGAAGCGATTTGAAGGTCATTAAGACTTCCGAAGATAATATGAATGAGGGCGTGAAGTTCCACCTTTACGGCAAGTCCACTTCAGGACAGACCGTTGACCTTTTCGCCACTACCGATAAAAACGGTGTGGCTATGTTCAAGAATGTGCTTGTAGGCACTAACTACACTCTTGAAGAAGTCGAAACCGCAGAAAGATATATTATTCCTGACAGTCAGGTTGCGGTTATCGAATGGGAAAAAGTTACCGAGAACGACTTTTATAACGAACTCAAGCGTGGCGATCTCAAAGTCGTAAAGACTTCCGAAGATAATATGGTTGAGGGCATTAAGTTCCACCTCTACGGTACTTCTCTCAGCGGTCATAAGGTAGACGAATACGCAGTTACCGATAAAAACGGTGTTGCGATGTTTGAAGATGTACTCATTGGTTCTCGTTATACCCTTGAGGAAGTAAACACCGCAGAAAAGTATATCGTTCCCAAAGCACAGACCGTTGAAATCGAATGGAACAAGGTAGTAAACAAATCCTTTGAGAACATCTTGAAGCGTGGCGATCTCAGGGTGGTTAAGACTGCCGAAGATAAGCTCGTTGAAGGACTCAAGTTCCATTTGTACGGCACTTCTCTCAGCGGAATTAAGGTCGATGAATATGCAACTACCGACAAGAACGGTGTTGCCACTTTCAAGAATATTCTTATCGGCTCTAACTTCACCATTGAAGAAGTAAATACCCCTATCCGCTATGTCATTCCTGAAAGTCAGAGTGCAGTCATTGAGTGGAACAAAGTGACTGAGAAATCCTTTGAGAACATTTTGAAGAAGTGGAGAGCCGATGTATATAAGCTCGACTCCGAACTTGCCGACAAGAATGGCGGTAGTGGTGTTCCCGTAAAGTTGGTTGACGGCGATTCCGATGAAATGATTGAGAAATTGGGCGGAGCTTACGGCAAGACTCAGGGCGATGCCACTCTCGGCGGCGCTGTGTACGGTGTATATAAGGGTGAAACTCTCGTAGACACTTACACAACCGATGAGAACGGTTACTTTATCACCGACTACTATGTATGCGGTGATGATTGGAGCATCCGTGAAATCACTCCGTCTGAGGGTTACTTGCTCGACACAACTATCTATCACATTGACTGCTCTGCTGAGAACTACACCGTAGAACTCAACACTGAGTATCCTGATGTGTATGAGAACATCATTAAAGGCAATATCGCCATTATCAAGCATACTGATGACGGCAGCACTAAAATCGAAACTCCCGAAGAAGGTGCAAAGTTTGAGATCTTCTTAAAAGCCGCAGGCAGTTATAAGAACGCAAAGGAAACTGAGCGTGATGTTATCGTCTGTGATGAACACGGCTTCGGACAGACAAAGATGCTTCCTTACGGTGTATATACCGTGCATCAGGTCAGCGGTTGGGATGGTCGTGAGTTAATGCCTGACTTTGAGGTGTATATCGCTCAGCACGAAACAACCTACCGTTACCTTATCAATAACGCCAACTTTGAGAGCTATGTGCGAGTGGTAAAGGTAGATGCGGAAACTGAAAAGACTATCCCTTATGCGGGTGCGGCCTTCAAGATTTACAATCCTGACGGCGAGCTTGTAAAGATGACTTTCACTTATCCGACTCCTACTACCATTGACACCTTCTACACAGATGCAAACGGTTCTCTTGTTACACCTGAAAAGCTCCCTTACGGCAAGGGTTACTACCTTGTAGAAGTGGAAGCTCCTTTCGGTTATGTGCTTGACACAACTCCCGTGTATTTTGATGTAACGGAAGATAATTCTACTGAAGAAAGCGGGATTACTGTGATTAAGGTCAACAAGGCAAATATGGCTCAGAAAGGTACTGTTACCGTAGAAAAGAATGGCGAAGTGTTCTTCGGCGTTGATGTTAGCGGTGATGAAGATACCGTAATCTATCAGCCTATCTACAAAGATGCTGCCCTTGAGGGTGCAGTCTTTGAAATCAGAGCCGCAGAAGATATTTACACTCCTGACGGCACACTCCGTTATGCAAAGGGCGAAGTGGTAGACACCATTACAACCGGAGCTGACGGTTTAGCCAAGAGCAAGGAAATCTATCTTGGCAAGTACGAGGTTCAGGAAATCAAAGCACCTTACGGTTATGTAATCAGCAAAGACATTCACTCTGTTGAGTTGATCTACGCAGGACAGAACATATCCGTTACTGAAACTGCAACTTCTTTCTATAATGAAAGACAGAAAGCAACCCTTTCTATGCAGAAGGTTCTTGAAACAAATGACCTCTTTGAAATCGGTAATAACGGCGAAATCAAGAACGTAGTGTTTGGCTTGTATGCCGCAGAAGAACTCGTTTCCACAAGTGGCACTTCCATTCCTGCTGACGGACTTATCGAAGTAATTACCTTTGATGAGAACGGACTTGCAACCGTTAAGACCGACCTTCCTCTCGGCAGCTACTATGTCAAGGAAATTGCAACCGATGAGCATTATATCCTGAACTCTGATAAGTATGAGTTTGCCTTTGAATATGAAGGTCAGGAAATCGTTGCCGTTACCTTGTCTGTAAACGGCGGCAAGCCTATTGAAAACGACCTTATCTATGGTTCTGTTGAGGGTATGAAAACCACTGAACACGGCGACAGTCTTGCAGGTGCAGTAATCGGCTTGTTCAAGAAAGATGAAACCAACTTTACAAAGGATACCGCTTTAATGACTACCACTTCCGCAGAAGATGGTAGTTTTTCTTTTGCCAATATCCCTTATGGTGAGTGGGTAGTTCGTGAAATTGAGCAGCCTATCGGTTTTGTTCTCAATGAAACAGTCTTTGATGTTGTTATCAAAGAGAACACTCAGATCGTGAAAATCGAAATCGTCAACGAGTTTATAATGGGTGACATCACCTTGACTAAGGTGGATAAGGAATACCCTGACAACAAGCTCTCCGGTGCAACCTTTGAAGTCTACAAGGACAACAATGCAGACGGAGTAATTGACGAGGGCGATGAGCTTATCGGAACACTTACCGAAAAAGACGGTGTGTATGAAATGCTCGACCTTTACTACGGTCACTACCTTGTGAAAGAAACCGTTGCTCCCGAAGGCTTCTTGCTTGATGACGGTGTATATGCCGTATTCATCGACACCGATGAAAAGGTATATGTCATTGAAAACGAAGCAGGCGTTGGCTTTATCAATAAGCCTATCAAGGGCAACATTACCTTGACTAAGGTGGATAAAGAATACCCTGACAACAAGCTCGGCGGAGCGACCTTTGAGGTCTATAAGGACAACAACGCAGACGGAAAGCTCGATGACGGAGATACCCTTATCGGTACGCTTACCGAAAGCGAAGTAGGTATCTACGAAATGAAGGATATGAGATACGGTCATTACCTTATCAAAGAAACTGTCGCACCTGACGGGTTCTTCCTTGACGAAGGTGTGTATGCCGTGTTCATTGAAACTGACGGTACTACCTACGTTATTGAGAACGAAGCAGGCGTTGGCTTCATTAACAACGCTATGACGGGTACTCTCAAGATCGTCAAGACTTCCTCTGACGGAAAGGTTGAAGGTTTCTCCTTCCGCATTACCGGACCGAATGGTTTTGATGTAACACTCAAGACTGATAAGAACGGTGAAATCTTCCTTGAGGGACTTCGCATTGGTGAGTACACCGTTTCCGAAGTCGCAGATGATGTATCTGCTCCTTACTCCCGACCTGCCGATAAAAAGGCAAATGTTATGACAGACTCTACGACCATTGTTGAGATGCACAATGTATTTATCGACAATCCTAAGACGGGCGATGATAGCAATATCGGCTTGTGGCTCGGCTTGCTCGGTCTGTCTGTTGTAGGTATCGGAGCAACCGTATTCTTCGGGTTCAAACGCAAGAAGAAGGACGGTGAGCAGTAATGGAACCTAAAGTAATTATCACTATCGTGCTGATTGCTTTCATCATCGGAGGGATTATCTTCCTTCAGGTGAGAAACAAAAAGAAATAAACCTATGGGGCGGATGAAATATTCCGCCCCTTTTCTATTTTACGGAGGCAAGTTATGAAAGACCTTAAAACGATTGAAAGCAGAGTCCGTGCAATTCTCGCCAACAACGAAGAAGCACGAGATGATGATATGATCCTTTATCTTCTTTACTGCAATCGCTACGGTGAAGTCAGAGTTGGCGAACTGCCTTTCGAGATGGTTATGAACAACTACAAGGTGTTTCATATCCCTTGCTTCGAGAGTGTTCGCCGCACCCGTCAGAAAATTCAGGCAGCAACTCCTGAAATTGGTTGTAGTCCTGAAGTGCGTAGAGCAAGAAGAAAACAGCAAGGCAAATTCAAAGCCTATGCAAATGACAAGAGAAAGTGAGGTGTTTCCGATGAACACAGAAAAGCGAATGATACACTCCTATGAAGTCGTTTCCGCATTCCGCATTGGTGGAAAAGAAGTTGTTTTCGCTATGGACGAGAAAAATACGGACGGCGAAAAGTATATGACCTGCTTTGTAGAGCGTGACGAACTCTTTGAAAGATACAACGAATGTCTGCTCTCTGATGATTATGCAGAGATTGCAAAGCACTTCGGCGCTCGTATTGCAAACGAAGCCGAACTGTATATGGAGTCCGTCAAAAAGCTCGGTATTCCCATCACAGTTATTTCCGCAGAGGACTGTATTCCTGACCACTACACCCACAACATTACCGGCAAAGTAATTGCCATTGACAAGAAGCACTTAAACCCCGAATTTCAGAGAGCCGACCGACAGTTATACCTTGTGTATGGCGGTTCGGGAGCTTCTGCAAACACTCGTGGTAGTGCGGTGTTCTGTACCAACCTTCACACGGGCGAAAATTGCCGTTGGGAGCGATATATGGTTATGGGTGAAGTGAAACCGGAGTGTATGCCTGAATGGGCAAAGGAAAAGGCTGAAGCCTTAAAGAGAGCCAATAAGAAAAAGAACAAGGAGGCAGAACGATGAAAGAAGCATTTACACTGCAGCAGAAAGTCAAAGTCCTGAATAAGCTCTTTGATGCCAAGTGCAAAACTGAGAAGGAGTTGCAGGCTCTTGATATGGAAAGCATTTTGAAGATCCCGAATATCTCTTTGCAGGATATGGTTGTCATCATTGAACTTCAAAAAGCAATCAAAGCCAATAAACTGTTCTCCTACTTGGGTGGTGGTAGCGATGAGCAGCCAAGCGAATGACCGTCACGTTATTTGGGGTGATATAAACCTAAACTTTGATGATTGGAAAGATGACCTGATGGAGCAATACCCTGACCTTTCCGAAGATGAGCTAATCCAAAGGATGCACGAAATCAATGCCGAATATCTTGGCGATGAGCGTGTGAACCTGAATGTTCAACTATCCCAACCAATCTTGGTTATAGCCGATATTGGTCGTTGGAACGGTCGAGTTAGCGGTTACGCAGAGATTAAATCAGGTAAGATTTGTGACTGTCTTTATACCGAAATGGATATGTGCGAATGGTATGTCGATAAATACGGCGATCTTCGTGCAGATGCCGTACACCACGATGGCAGAAACTATTATCTCTATCGTGTATATAAGGATACCGCTACCGAAAGTCAGATTGAAAATCTAAAGGCAAAGATATATGAGGGCAAAGCAACGAGAGCCGATATAACGAGAGTTACAAGACGGCTCGGTGATGATATTGCCGCAGTATATGGCTTTACCATTCCCCGACAAAAACAGAATAAAGAAATTGAACGATAAGGAGGTGTTACCTGATGGCTCGAAAATATGACCTGATTTCCGAGTTATACAATCGTACTTGCAAGACGGTCGTATCTTCTCCAAAGAGTTGGCAAGACTTTTTGACCTCTGCTTGCAGAAACTATAAGCTCCGTTTCGATGAGCAGTTGCTTGTTTTCGCCCAAAGACCTGATGCGACTGCCGTGCTTGAGATTGAACGTTGGAACGGTACTTTTGGTCGATGGGTAAACAAAGGTGCAACGGGTATTGCAGTCTTTGATGATGTGAGCAGAAGCAGACAGCGACTTATCCATTACTTTGATATTTCCGATACCCACGAAAGCCGATACTCAAGACCTGTCCCTATTTGGTCAATGAAGCCTGAGTATGAGGAAGAAATCATTGAAACCCTTGAAAGCACTTTCGGAGCGATAGAGGATAAAAGTTCTCTTGCTTCGGCAATTATGTGTGCCGCACGAAATGCAACGGAAGATAATATCCCCGACTACGTTGGCGATTTGCTCTATACAATCGACAACAGTTTCTTGGAAGATCTCAATGAGGATATGATTGCTTCTCTTTATAGAAAGACCGTTACAAATAGCGTGGCATATATGATGATGGAAAGGCTCGGCATTGATACGGAGGAACATTTCTTCCGAGAGGATTTTGAGGATATTGTTAATTTCAATACCCCTGAAACTCTCAATGCACTTGGCTTTGCCACAAGCGATATTGCCGAAATGGGACTTGCTGAAATTGCAAAAACGGTTATGTCCCTTGATAAGCAAAATCGCATAATTGTCGAAAATCAAAATCCTGACTACAATATAGTCAAAGAAAACCAAACCGAAAGGAGTCTTGAAAATGACCGAACTGACCTACACGATGCAGGGCGATTACAGACTGCCCAATCTGACCTTACCGGAGCAGCCGGAAGTACCGACGGGAAGATTCGCTCAACTGAGAGCGAAGTACCTGAAGGAAAATCGCAAGGTTCTGTACTACAATCTTCTGACAAGCTGCAAACTGAACGAGCATCTGACGGAAGTGGAACAGACGGCGACAGAGCTGACGGAACGCTTGACGAAGGAGTTAGCGGACAAAGAGGGCGTGTCGGAGAAACTGAAAGCAACCGATATGATGAGTTGGGTTCGACAGATGAACAACATTCGCAGTCGGGTTCAGGAAACGGTGTTGAAGCAAGTAGTTTACGCTTAGACTACTATGACCGAAGCAACGAGGACAAGAGCCTACCGTTCTTCGGTGGTGATGATACCGTTAGAGAAATTCTTGGAACGACACCCCACCTGAAAGCATCCAAAGATGAAATAAGAGCGTTCTTTGAAAACGTAGCCGATGACGAAAAACGCACCGAGTATATCAAGAGTATTTTCAACAACGATTATACCGAAGTGATCTTGAGTGACGATAGGCGTGTCGGCTACAAAACTTATCAAAATGTCCTACACCTATGGGAAGGCAGTTATCTCAGCCGTACCGCACAGAGCTTTTATGATTGGCGTGTTATCACCCGACACTTTGAAGCAATGCGACTTCTCGGAGAGTTGCAGGACAAAATAAAACCCTTGCCCTCTATGGATGGGCAAATGAGCTTAATGCTCGACTATGAAGCAGAGGTAACAAAACCCTCTGCTTTTTCTTTTTCTCAGGAAATTATAGATGCTATTCTTTGTAGAGGTAGTAGTTTCTCAGAAGGAAAATTCCGAATCTACGAGCATTTCCAAAAGAGCTTATCAAAGAAAGAAAACGCAGACTTCCTGAAAAACGAGTATGGTTGGGGCGGTTCTTCTCCTGCCATAACCGGAACAGGCATTAGCGAAATGCACGATGGCAAAGGCATTAAGATTTCCAAAAAGGTAAACGGCAAAGAAGAAAAAGTCTTACTGAATTGGAATCAGGTGGAAAAGCGTATCTCTGAGCTTATCAAAATGGATAGATACCTGAACCCAAAGGAAAAGGAACTCTACCCTGAATGGCTTGAACGACAAGAGATCCGCAGAGCCGAAGCTGCAGAGGAACGTAGAAAGAGAGAAATTCTTTCTACTGCACCGCCCGAAAAGAAAGAGGTTGAAGCAGTCGAAGAAAGATATGAATATCATCTTGGAAGTACAGTTTATCTCGGTGCAAATGAGTATGAAATTCAGTCCTTTGATGATGAGCGTGTTATGCTCTATGATTTGCAGTTCCCTTTATTCAACAAGGAAATGACAAGAGCCGAGTTCGATCAAAAGGTTCAGGAAAACCCGATGAACGACCACTTGAAGGTAAAGGTGGAAATGGCAATCACAGCGCCTGATGCAGTAAATGAGAGCGAAACCAAAACTCTCTATGCAGTCCTTTCCGCACTTAAAATTGATGATGTCGAGTTGGACTATGATGATAATGGTCTTGTTGCGACCGACAGTATGGATAATGAGTGGCACGGTCAGGAGTTCTACAAATTCCTTGTAGAAGAAGCCTTCGTTTTTGAGGATAACGGTGGTGTTCTTGGTATTAGCGATAAAGTCTTAAAAGACTTCACGAAGTTATCTGAAGATAACGGAGTTCCGGTAAAAGACAACCGAGTGAAGCAACCTTATAGGGGTTATCTTGAAGTTAAAGCCGAGTATCCTGACACCTTTGTGTTCTATCAGGTTGGCGACTTCTTTGAAGCCTACAACGAGGATGCACAAAAAGCTGCTGACATTTTTGATTTGTTCGTGACTTCACGACCTATCAGGGATAATGAGAGAGTGCCGATGTTCGGTATACCAAAACACGCTCTTGAAACCTATATGACAATGCTGACCGACAGAGGTTACGATGTTGCGGTCGCTTCTCTTGAAAACGGAGAGCGCAAGGTATATAACCTTGTATCTCAGAACAAGGAAGATCCGGTGGAATCGAAACCTATCGGAAGAATTGACTATCTGCACACAGACGGTCGAGTTCGTGAAAGCATTGAATATACAAGTCCGTATCAGTTTGAGAAAGATATTAAAGAGGAAAATCACTACGGTGTCCCGATGCAAGTCGTTCTCTATGCTGATGAAAACGGCGCTACTGTACCGCACAATTTCATATACGAACTTGATCCACCGCTACACGGTACTTCCGTTATTCTCAATCCTTATTTGAATAAACCTCTTGCTGCAAGGCTTGTTGACTTCTATAAGGACTATGACTTCTATGATTATCAGGATACCCTTGAAGTCGGTGATACAGATGAAGATGCAATAAAGCGAATGGATACAGAACTTTCTAATCCTGAAGCGGTTGCTTCTTTGTTAGCAAAACTCAAAGAAATCTCGCAAGATGCTGATCTCAGTTCAGAGCAGAAAGAGGAACTCAATTTCCTTATTGCAGAGCTTGAGAAAATGAAATCTCCCCTTGATATTGCAAAGGAGATTATTGACGAATATTGTCGAGAGGAATTTGAGCGTGACGAAGGTGCAGACTACACCAACCTTTCAGAAGTCAACGTGGCATACACAACCACCGAAGATGACAAGCACGAAATTCAGGCGAATGTCAACCTTGTGGACTTCAAGATTGAAACCCTTGTTGACGGTACGGTTATCCGCACCGAGCAGTATGACAGTCTTGAAGATATGACCGAGCGAGGTCTGAAGAACCTTTCCTTTGATGACCTTGTTTATTTATCAGAAGAAGAACTTGAGCGTGTAGAAAAGGCTTCTGCCCCCGTAATTCCTGCTTGGGAGAAGCAAAAGAAAAGCAAGGTGCAGTCCTTCGACTTACACCCTGATATTCCAATGTCCGAGCGACATAACTTTGACCTTGCAAATAACGAGGTTGAAGAAGTCAATAAAAAAGAACGTTTCCACCGCAACTATGCAGCGATTACGGTCTTGAAAAGATGTCAGGAAGAAAACCGCTTTGCCACACCTGATGAGCAGAAAATCTTGTCGAGATATGTCGGTTGGGGCGGTATTCCCGAAGCGTTTGATGAACGTGCGGGAGCTTGGCATACCGAGTATGCGATGCTGAAAAACATCCTGACACCTGAAGAATATGAGTCTGCAAGAGAAAGTACCCTGACTGCCTTTTACACTCCGCCTACGGTTATCAAAGCCGTATATAAGGCTATGGAGCAGATGGGATTCCGTGAAGGAAATATCTTGGAGCCGTCTTGCGGTATCGGTCACTTTATCGGTATGATGCCCGACTCAATGAGTGAGAGTAAAATCTACGGTGTTGAGCTTGACACCATATCGGCAGGTATCGCACAGCAACTTTATCAAAAGACTTCGATTGCAGCACAGGGCTTTGAAGAAGCAAATCTCCCTGACAGTTTCTTTGATGCGGTTGTCGGCAACGTGCCTTTTGGAGATTTCAAAGTCCCTGATAAGAGGTACGACAAGCACAAGTTCCTGATCCACGACTACTTCTTTGCAAAGTCACTCGACAAATTGCGACCGGGCGGCGTTATGGCACTCATAACGAGCAAAGGCACAATGGATAAGGAAAACCCCGCAGTCCGTAAGTATATTGCACAGAGAGCTGACTTGCTCGGTGCAATTCGTCTGCCTAACAACACCTTTAAGGGTAATGCCGGAACGGAAGTCGTTTCGGATATTCTTATCTTGCAGAAGCGTGACCGTTTGATAGATATTGAGCCTGATTGGGTGCATCTTGGCACAGACGAGAACGGCATACCGATGAACAGTTACTTTGTCGATCACCCCGAAATGATACTTGGTGAGATGCAGATGGTATCAGGACGGTTCGGCCCTGAACCATCATGCGTTCCGTATGAAGGTGCAGACCTTGCCGAGCAGTTGAACGAAGCAATCGCTAATATTCACGGCGAAGTTACCGCCTATGAGGTTGACGATGAACTGACCGAAGAAGATAATTCCATTCCCGCAGATCCTACGGTTAGAAACTTCTCTTATACGGTGGTAGATGATAAAATCTACTTCCGTGAAAACTCAAGAATGGCTCCGGTGGATGTTTCCGCTACCGCAGAGAGCAGAATTAAGGGTATGATAACCATTCGTGATGCAGTCAGAAAGCTGATTGAATTACAGACGGAAGATTACCCTGACTACGAGATAAAAGCCGAGCAGGAGCGCCTGAACACGCTCTACGACACCTTTACAAGCAAGTATGGACTGCTCAATAGCAGAGCCAATACTTCCGCTTTCTCTCAGGATAGTTCGTACTCGTTGCTCTCGGCTCTTGAAATCTTGGACGATGAAGGAAACCTTGAGCGTAAGGCTGATATGTTCTTTAAGAGAACGATTAAGCCACACACTCCCGTTACTTCGGTTGACACTTCGAGCGAAGCACTTGCCGTATCTATGGGTGAAAAAGCCTATGTAGATATGGAATATATGTGTCAGCTTTCAGGCAAAACCGAAGAAGAAATCTATTCCGACTTAAAGGGCGTTATCTTCTTGAACCCGATGTACGGCTACGGCAACAGTACCGAAGCGAAGTATCTTATGGCGGATGAATACCTTTCCGGTAATGTCCGTGAGAAACTTGCTTGGGCGAAACGCTCCGCAGAACTCAGTCCCGATGATTACAAAATCCACGTGGAAGCACTTGAAAAGGTGCAACCGAAAGACCTGACCGCAAGCGAAATCTCTGTCCGTCTTGGTGCAACTTGGTTGCCGCCTGAAATCGTTGAGCAGTTTATCTTTGAGTTCTTAGGAACTCCGAGATATGCACAATGGAATATCAAGCTCCACTTCTCTCAGTACACGGGAGAATGGAATCTTGAGGGCAAGTCCTACGACAGAGGAAATGTCAAAGCATACAACACCTATGGCACAAGCCGTATCAATGCCTATAAGATCATTGAAGAAACTCTGAACCTGAAGGATGTTCGTATCTTCGATTATATTGAAGAACCTGACGGTAAAAAGAAAGCCGTGCTGAACAAAAAAGAAACTGCTATCGCTCAGTCGAAGCAGGAACTTATTAAGCAAGGTTTTCAGGATTGGATATGGGCAGATCCGGAACGCCGTGAACGACTGTGTAAGCTCTACAACGAGAAGTTTAACAGTATTCGCCCCCGTGAGTACGATGGAAGTCATATCACATTCAATGGTATGAACCCTGAAATTGAACTCCGTGAACACCAAAAAAATGCGGTGGCTCACATTCTTTACGGTGGTAATACGCTCCTTGCACACGCAGTCGGCGCAGGTAAAACCTTTGAAATGACGGCGGCAGCGATGGAGTCAAAACGACTTGGATTGTGCAACAAATCTCTGTTTGTTGTGCCGAACCACCTGACCGAACAATGGGCGGCAGAGTTCCTGCAGCTTTATCCTTCGGCTAATGTTTTGGTGGCAACCAAGAAAGATTTTGAAACCAAAAACCGTAAGAGATTTTGCGGTCGAATTGCTACGGGTGACTACGATGCTATCATTATCGGACACTCTCAGTTTGAAAAAATACCGATGAGTATTGAAAGACAGAGGGCAATCCTTGAGGAACAGTTATCGGAGATCACCAACGGTATTGCTGACCTGAAAAGAAATCGTGGAGATAACTTCTCTGTCAAGCAGTTGGAACGCACGAAGAAATCTGTCAAGCAGAAGCTCGACAAGCTCAACGACCAAACCCGAAAAGATGATGTTGTTACCTTTGAGGAACTTGGTGTAGACAGACTCTTTATTGACGAGAGCCACTACTATAAAAACCTTTTCCTCTATACCAAAATGCGAAATGTCGGCGGTATCGCACAGACCGAAGCGATGAAGTCAAGTGACCTTTTTATGAAGTGTCGCTATCTTGATGAAATCACGGGCGGTCGTGGTACGGTGTTTGCAACCGGAACGCCGATCTCAAACTCTATGGTGGAACTCTATACTATTCAAAGATACTTGCAGTATAACACCCTTGTGAAAAACAATCTGCAACACTTCGATGCTTGGGCATCCACCTTTGGAGAAACCATTACGGCGGTAGAGCTGACACCTGAAGGTTCAGGTTACAGAGCAAAGACAAGGTTCGCAAGGTTCTATAATCTTCCCGAACTTATGGCGATGTTCAAAGAGGTTGCGGATATAAAAACCGCAGATATGCTTGACCTTCCTGTGCCAAAAGCAATCTTCCACAATATCTCTGTGAAGCCGTCAGAACATCAAAAACAGATGGTGGCAGAGCTTGCAGAGAGAGCCGAGAAAGTCCGTAACGGTATGGTTGATGCGAGTGTAGATAATATGCTCAAAATCACTAATGACGGCAGAAAACTTGCTCTCGACCAACGACTAATAAATCCCTTGCTCCCTGACTTTGAGGGCAGTAAGTTGAATGCTTGTGTGGATGCTATGTTTGATAAGTGGGAAAAAGGTAAAGAGAAACGACTGACTCAGTTGTTCTTCTGTGACCTATCCACCCCGAAGAATGACGGTAATTTCTCCGTGTACGATGATATTCGCAAGAAACTCATTGAACGTGGAGTACCCGCCGAAGAAATAAAGTTCATTCACGAAGCAGACACCGAAGCAAAGAAACTTGAACTCTTTAAGAAGGTTCGTAGAGGTGATGTCCGTATCCTTATGGGCAGCACTCAGAAGATGGGTGCAGGTACTAACGTGCAGAATAAACTTTCTGCATCGAGCGACCTTGACTGCCCTTGGCGACCTTCTGACTTGGAGCAGAGATTAGGTCGTAGTATACGTCAGGGCAACGAAAACCCCGAAGTAGATATTTTCCGTTTCGTTACCGAAGAAACCTTTGATGCCTACCTCTATCAGCTCGTAGAGGGCAAGCAGAAGTTCGCTTCACAGATTATGACGAGCAAATCGCCCGTTAGATCTTGTGAGGATATAGACGAAACTGCATTGTCCTACGCCGAGATTAAGATGCTTGCAACGGGCAATCCGCATATCAAAGAAAAGATGGATTTGGATATTCAGGTGCAGAAATTGCGACTGCTCAAGTCCAACTTCCTCTCTGAAAGATATGCCCTTGAGGATAAAATCATCAAGTTCTATCCGCAGGATATAGCAAGGAGAACCGAAACAATCAAGAGTTTGAAAGCCGACATAGAGCGTGTGGCAGAACACCCGAAACCGAGTGATGATACCTTTGTAGGTATGACGGTTAAGGGTGTTTTTTATCCCGAAAAAGCGGATGCCGGCAATGCAATCCTTGATGCTTGTCAAGCAATGACAAATCCTGATCCTATTCCTCTCGGTGAGTATCGTGGCTTCCAAATGGAACTCTACTTTGAAACTTTCTCAAAAGAATACAAGGTCAAACTCAAGGGTGAGCTTGGTTATCCCGTAACGCTTGGTACGGACACCTTTGGTAATATCACTCGTTTTGATAATGCCCTTGAGGGTTTACCGAAGCGTTTGGAAATTAACGAGCAAGAGCTTGAGAACACCAAGAAACAGTTTGAAACTGCAAAGGTTGACGTCTGCAAGCCGTTCAATCAGGAAGAAGAACTGCAAACCAAAACCGCAAGACTGAACGAACTGAACGCACTTCTCAATGTGGATAAGCGTGAGAACGAGATAGTCGGCGGTGAGCCTGACGAGGGAGATGAAGAACCCACCCCAAAGAAGAAAGACCGTGAACGATGAAAGGAGTTGATGTATATGGCAGTCGATTATAACGAACTGCTCTATGAAAAGTTGCAGGCTGAATACAACGCTTATATAGAGTCGTTGAAGCAAATGACACCCGAACAGGTCATTGAAAATGCCTATCAAAAAGTCTTTAAGGAAGATCTGATAATTGCATTTGAAAATGCAAACCTCGAACCCCTTGAAGCGAAAGCCTTATATCTCGAAAAATATCCCCTTGATAAACTTTATCAGGATTGGCTTGATTCCGATGCAAGTTATATGGATATGCTTCGTGATTGTGTTTCAGATACGGCAAAAGACCTTGCTAAAGAGCTGAAAGAAAAGAAACGAGAAAGTAGGTGAAGTTAATGCCGTATATTGCACCGGAAATCATTACGGAAGCAAAACGGATGGACTTACTGACTTACCTGAGAAACTATGAACCACACGAGCTTGTGAAGTTCGCAGGCAACACCTACACAACCCGCACCCACGACAGTTTGAAGATTTCAAACGGAAAATGGATGTGGTGGTCGCAAGGTATCGGGGGCAAAACTGCCCTCGATTATCTTGTGAAAGTCAAAGGTCTTTCCTTTATAGAAGCCGTAGAAACGATTATGGGAGGTAATGTTACCCTTCCCATTCCGTGTCAACCACCGAAAGAAAATGCTCCCAAAGTCCTTATGCTGCCTGAGAAAAGCAAGACAAACGATGTAATAACCGAGTACCTTTTCGGCAGAGGAATTGATTATGAAATTATCAACTACTGTTTGCAAAAGGGACTGATTTTTGAGAGTCTTCCGTATCACAATGCAATCTTTGTCGGCAAAGACGAGAAAGGAAAACCACGCTATGCTGCATACCGAGCCACCAACAATTCACGAATTATGGGTGATGCTTCAGGTAGCGACAAGCACTATTCTTTCCGTCTTGAAGGCTCAAATAAAACGGAAGTCCACCTCTTTGAGTGTGCGATAGATGTTCTGTCTTATGCTACTTTACTCAAGCTGAACGGCGGCAAATGGAAGGAAGAAAATCTTGTTTCCCTTGCAGGTGTGTATGCACCAAAACAAGAAATCGAAGAAAGCAAAGTACCTGTTACGGTGATCGGCTATCTTGAGAGCCACCCCGAAATCAAACGTGTCTTTGTTCACTTCGACAGAGATAAGGCAGGAAGAACCGCAACGGAAGTGTTGCGAATTAAACTGTCTGACAGATACGAAGTCGTTGATAGTCCACCGGAGTTCGGAAAGGATTACAACGACTTTTTGTGTTTGAAATTAGGAATTTACAAATCTAAAGAAAGGAGTTTTGACCGATGAATATACGAATTTATCAAGTCAATATGAGCCGTGATGTCAACAACGTTGGCTTTGCAAGTTATGAGAACCTTGAGAAATGGCAAGGCACTTCCGCTATCGACAGCACCATCTATGACAAGGTTTTTGAGGGCGAGGTTGAGTGCAAATCGCTTGAAGATGTGTATGTGATGTTCAATAGAAATCACCCGACAAACTATAAAGCACGTTCACTTTCCAAGTCCGATATTGTAGAAGTCATTGAGCAAGACGGCTCAAGCAAATTCCATTATTGCGATAGCATCGGCTTCAAGGAAGTCGAATTTGATCCTGAAAAAAGCGAATTAAGTGAGAGGTTTTCAACGATGAATGACACAAACAAGATTTCGGTTTTGCTTGTCGAACCCGAAAAGTACCCAAAAGTAATTGAAATTGACGACAGTCTTGAATCAATGCAAGCGGTTGTCGGTGGCAGCATTGAAGAATATATGCCATTTGAAGATGAAATTGCCATCATTTGTAATGAGGAAGGAAAACTCATTGGCTTGCCTTTGAACCGTGCAATTTATGCAGAGCCGGAGAAGGTTGAAATGAGTTATAACGAACTCAAGAAACGCTTCAGAGAAGCAGAAGAAAAAGGCAAAGAACACCTGAAAGGCTATATCACTTTTACTTCGGATAGTTTCACCGAACCATATAGCGAAGAATCAAGAACCTATGTTGTCAGCAGTAACAACAAGGCTTTCATCCCCAATATGGGCGGTTATTCCATCTATGGATCTTCGCTTGACGGCAAAGATTTGATGGTCCGACTTGAACAATATATGGCGGCTGAACGTGGCGGCAAAGATGGATGGAAGATTGAAAAGTGTTGTCTTGAAGATTATTCTCGTGAAATGATCGAGATTATGGCGGGAACATTTTTCATTGCCTACGCTCCGGTAGAGTCCGAAAAGTTTTTGAGTTTACCGAAAGAACTTGCGGATAAATACCGTGAGAAATTCAAATACCCTGAGCGTTTTGCGAAGGTAAATGATGAAATAGTCGCTATTCCTTTTAAGCCTAAAACAAAAGAAGCGGAGCGTTAATCTCAAGAAATCGGGGCAACCCGAAATGTCTGCATTATCTTAGCGAGCAGACTGTTTATACTCCCATCGGAGCAAAACAGTAAAACTCGTTAGGGGTTGCCCCTAATACCCCAAATTAGAAAGGAGTCTACAATGACTGAATTTATCTGTTTGCTTGTCGGTTTACTGCTCGGCAGTTGCATCGGCATCACCATTATGTGTTGCCTTCAGATCAACCGACTTTACAAATCTAATTCTATGACAAAGGAGGTCGAACCTTATGAAAAGAAGAACTGTTAAAAAACAGTTTTGGTTCTCCCGTGATGAAGCTCAGGACTTGCAAAAGAAGGCAAAGAAAACTTGTCTTTCCGAAGCAGCACTTGTGAGATTGCTTGTAAGAGGTTACGAGCCGAAAGAGCGACCTGATGAGCGTTTCTATGAAGTGATGCGACAGTTATCTTCCATCGGAAACAATGTCAATCAGCTTGCGGCGCAGGCTCACTCCCTTCACTTCGTTGATCCTAAAAAGCTCAAGGAAGAAGCAGAGCGTTGGCACAAGTTTCAGGCGGACGTGGAGCGACAGTTCCTTCGCCCTGACAAGTGTGATATGAAATGGCAGTAAGTAAGATATGGAAAGTTACAGTCCGTCTTTCTCAAGTAATCGACTACGCACTCAATCCTGAAAAAACGGCGGCAAGTAATTATACCCCCGAACAGTATCAGGCGTTGGCGGATGTTCTTCAATATGCAAAGGACGAGGAAAAGACGGAGCGTGAGTTCTTCGTTGACGGTATCAACTGCAATCCATCTACTGCCCGTGACCAATTCGTTACGGTCAAGGAACAGTATGGAAAAGAAGATGGCATACAAGCCTATCACGGTTATCTGAGTTTCAAAGAAGAAGATATTTCCCCTGACCTTGCTCAGAAGATTGGAATGGAATTTGCCAACCGTGTATGGGGCAAAAGATTTCAGGTCGTTGTTACAACCCACCTGAACACAAAGCACTTGCATTGTCACTTCGTTGTGAACTCTGTGTCCTTTGTGGACGGCAAACGGTTAGCCAATGAAGAAAAGGCGTGGTTCAAGTTCAGGCATATTGCAGATGAACTCTGTCAGCAATATAAGTTGTACTACGATCCGAACCCCGTGCGAGGCAGGTCGAACTCTTATTACTATCAGTTGCGAAAGGCGGGTATGCCCGACCGATACGACAGAACACGCTCGGCTATTGATGATGCTATCAGCAAGAGCCGAACTATGAAAGAGTTTGAGTATGTGCTTGACCAAATGGGATACAAGTATCAACTCAGCGAGAGCCTGAAGTATTGGACGGTCGTGCCGAAAGGTTGGAAGAAACCTATCCGACTGTATAGGCTCGGTGCGGATTACACCAACGACCGCATTAAGGACCGTATCAAGGAAAACCGTGACAAGGTTTACTTGGAGCCGTATCAGAAGCAAACTTATCAACCCCGTCAGTACCGTCTTGCAACACGGGAGCATCACATACGAAAGAAAGGCGGTCTGTACGGTCTTTATCTTCACTACTGTTATAAGCTCGGCTATCTGCCGAACTACAAAAAACAAAATGCTAATCGGGTGCATTATCTTCTCCGTGAAGATTTGTATAAGCTCGATCAGTTATCTGCACAAGTAAGGTTGCTCGGTAGAGAGAACATCTCAACGACTGAGCAACTTTTCTTATATAAGTCTAAGGCTATGGAACAAATCAAAACGCTGACTGCCCACAGAACACATCTCCGAAACGAAACACGAAAAGTAACTATTGATGATGAATCTCTGTCTACGGCAAAGCTGAAGATCGAAGCCATAACCGAAGCACTTTCAGAACTCCGTAAGGATGTTCGACTCTGTGATGCTATCGCTGAACGCTCCGGTGTTATGCAAGAGAATTTAGAGAAGGCACTTGCAGAGGAAGAAAAAATCAAAAGAAAGGAGAACCGAAGTTATGAACAACGGCGGTGATGCTGCTGAACAAATCGTCAGGCTATCGCTTGAAGGTTTTGAAGTAGCGGCGAAACTAACGGGAACGGCGGCAAAAGAGCTGACCGTTCTTCTTGTTTCTGTACTCAAGCAGGAACAGAAAACCAAAGGTAAAGCACGACTGACAAATATGCTCAAGTCCGGTAAGGAACTCAAAGTCTTTTCTGTACCGCAGAAAGATCTGAAGAAGTTTACCGAGCAGGCTAAAAAGTATGGCGTACTTTACTGTGTGTTGAGGGACAAGTTTAGCAAAGACGAGAACGCTCCGGTCGATATTATCGCAAGAGCCGAAGATGCTTCTAAAATCCAACGTATCTTTGATCGCTTTGAACTTGGCAAGGTTGATAAGGCTTCGATCGTTGCCGAAGCTGAAAAGAGTATGGCAGAACGAGAGGAACGAGCCAATGAAGTGCCTACCAAGTCTAAGGGCGAAATGGTAGTGGAAGAAGCAATGGGCAAACCCATTCAAAAAGATGGAGCATCTAACGAAAACCCCCAAGTCGCCAAGACAGACAAAAACCCTCTGTCAAGGCAAAGCTCCAAAGAGGTAGATATGCACACTGATAAGGGTAAAGCCAAGTCCGCAGAGGAACGCCCGTCTGTCAGAGAGAAACTTGACAGATATAAGGCTGAAGCCAAAAAGGACAAGGAAGCAGATGCTATCGACCTTGATAAGTCTAAGGATAAACCCAAGTCCCAAAACCGCAACAACCAAACTACCCATAAGCAACCCCCGAAAAAGAAAAACAAAAATAAGAACAAAGCGAGGTAATGTAAGATGACCAACAATTTCAAACCCCAAAAGGGCGGCTACAAACAGCCGCAGCTTTCCCCTGATGAGTGGAAAGAAAAGAAGCAGGCAGAAAAGGATGCCGTATATCAGATGATTGATGAAACGGCAACTTCCATCGTTCAGGACGGCGAAAAGTTCCGAGCGTTTCTTGACACTCAGGCAAGGCTTGACCGTTACTCTGCCGCAAATGCTCTGCTTATCTACACTCAGTATCCGCAGGCGACTCAGCTCAAGGATTTCAATGATTGGGCAGAAGAAAAGGTATCTATCAGCAAGGGTGCAAAGAGTATTTCCATTCTTGAACCCGTTGAGTATGCCAAGAATGACGGCAGCACCGGAATTTCCTACAACGTCAAAAAGGTCTTTGATGTTTCTCAGACCAAAGGCAAACAGACACCTGCACCTACCGTCAACCGAGATCCGCAGGCTCTCGTTGCGGTGATGATCGACACCTCTCCCGTAAACGTGGAAATGGCAAACGAATTGCCCCATCCGAATATGGGGGCATTCTACGATAACAATAAGCAGACGCTTTTTGTTAAGAAGAACATCGGAGATAGCGTTGCACTTTGTCAGTGCGTAGCGCAGGAACTCGGCCACGCACAGCTTTCTATCAATAGCGACACTTATAGTCGCAGAGATATGGGTTATCAGGCTATGTGTATCGGCTATATGCTCTGCAAGAAGTACGGTGTTGACACCAAAAACTTTGCCATTGAGTGTATTCCTGATGAGTGGAAACAGAAAGAGCCGAAGGAGATCCGTGCAGAGCTTTCCAAGACTCGCACGGCTATGAATGAAATCCATTCCCGTGTATCTGAGGAAATTTACCGACAGAAGCAGGAACGCTCCAAAGAGCAGGCTCGATAAACGGAGGTAGCGACAATGAAAGAAAGACAACACTTCGTAGCATTGGATGACTATGAACACGGCATCGTTATCGACTCTCTCAATGAGAAAAGAAAAGACCTTATCAATGAGGGCAAAACAACGGATGCCGTTGATGAGCTTATCGTTAAGGTAGGTCACGCCCCTAAAAAGAAGTTCAATGTAATCGAAAAGGACAAGGATAAACGCCGTGAAGCAAGATGATAAGCAGGCTGCTATCATTCTTTCCGTAATCGGAATTATCCCCGTTGTTTGGCTTGCGTTGTTGATTGCACCGTCAGTCGGCGGTGGTTTACCGGAGATACTGCCTAAACTTATGACAGTATTCAATAACCCGTTCAACATAGGGTTTTGCGAGGACAGCCTAAAAACTGTCCTCGTTTTGCTTTTGTGCTATGGGTTTGGTATCGGTATTTACTTCTCAACACGCAGGAATTACAGACGGCGAGAAGAACACGGCTCGGCAAAATGGGGCGATGCTAAAGCCGTCAACAAGAAATACTATCAAGCACCCAAAAGTGAAAACAAGCTGATGACTCAGAATGTTTCTATCGGTATCAATGCCAAGAAGCACAGACGAAATCTTAATACGCTTGTTTGTGGTGGTTCGGGTGCAGGTAAAACCCGTTTCTACTGTAAACCGAATTTGATGCAGGCAAACACTTCCTTTGTGATTCTCGATCCGAAAGGTGAAATTGTCCGTGACGTTGGCAAACTGCTTGAAACAAAGGGATATGAGATTAAAGTCCTTGACCTTATCTCGATGGAGAAAAGCCATTGTTATAACCCCTTTGTATATTTGCAGAACGACAACGATATTCAAAGACTTGTAACCAACCTTTTCAAGAGTACCACACCGAAAGGTTCTCAAAGCAACGATCCCTTTTGGGACACGGCAGCATCAATGCTTTTGTTGGCCCTCGTTTTCTATTTGCACTATGAAGCTCCACCCGATGAGCAGAACTTCGCTATGGTAATGGAGATGCTTCGTGCGGGTGCAATCGAGGATGAAGATGACAACAGACCTTCTCCCCTTGACTGTCTGTTCGATGAGTTGGCTGATGACAACCCTGAACATATCGCAATCAAGTATTATCGCTCTTACCACTCAGGCTCGGCAAAGACTTTGAAATCTATTCAGATAACTCTTGCCGCCCGTTTGGAGAAGTTTAACCTTGAAAGCCTTGCGGCTCTTACTTCCACCGATGAGTTGGAGTTGGGAACGCTCGGTGAAAAGAAAACTGCTTTGTTTGCTTTGATACCTGATAACGATACGAGCTTTAACTTCTTGGTATCAATCCTTTATACACAGCTCTTTCAGCAGTTGTTTTATTCTGCCGACCATATTCACGGTGGCAGTTTACCGATACCCGTTCACTTCCTGATGGACGAGTTCGCCAACGTTTCGCTCCCTGATGACTTTGACAAGATCTTATCCGTTATGCGTTCACGCTCGGTATCTGTCAGTATTATTTTGCAGAACTTGGCACAGCTCAAGGCTCTGTTTGAGAAGCAATGGGAAAGCATCGTAGGTAACTGTGATGAGTTCTTATACTTGGGTGGCAACGAACAGTCCACACACAAGTATGTGAGCGAACTGCTCGGCAAGGCGACCATTGATACCAACACCTACGGCAAGAGCGAAGGTCGAAGCGGTAGTTATTCCACCAACTACCAAATCAGCGGTCGTGAGCTATTAACCCCTGACGAGGTTCGTATGCTCGACAATCAATATGCAATCCTTTTTATTCGTGGTGAACGCCCCGTGCTTGATTTCAAATACGATATTCTCAAGCACCCCAATGTGGCACTAACCGCAGACGGAAAAGCCGGAGTTTACAAACACGGCGAAGTTAAGTCCGATGTAGCCACTATCGAACTTATCAGCTTTGACTTTAACAAGGCTCCCGACACCGAAGTGGCAGAAACCAATTACGAACTTCTGTCCGATGAGGACTTTGAAGTAAATCAACACTATTAAATTTGGAGGTATTCACAATGAGTATTTTTAAGAAGAACAACAAGGAAACTAAGAAGCTGCCTATGACCGGAAAGGTTAGAAAAGGCTTCCGTGCCTATGTAGCCATCGTGCTTTGTATGGCATTCGTTATGTGTATGTCCGTGACTGCATTTGCCGCAGGCACAAACGATCCTTTGACCGTTGTAAACAATCTGTCCGACTTTATCTTTGGTCTTATCCGTGCAATCGGTCTTATTCTGCTCGGCTTCGGTATCGTGCAGATCGGTCTTTCTCTTAAGTCCCACGATCCTTCTCAGAGAGCTAACGGCTTCCTTACCCTTGCCGGTGGTGTAATCATCACTTTCGCAAAGGAAATTCTCACTCTCATTACGGGCTAATCGAAGCAACACTCAAGGGGCATATCCGAAAAACGGGTATGCCCCTAATTCTATAAAGGAGGTGCATCAATTTGAGTGATAATTGGGTAGTTCAAAATCTCGAAAATGCCCTTGAAACTTGGAGTGAAAAACTTGCTGAGATATGGCAGCTCATAACCACAAGTCCGCAGAACTTCAAAGGCGGTAGCATTTGGAGTGTCATTGTAGATATTAACGGCGCAGTTCAAGCCATCGGTCTTGCCTTGCTCGTTCTGTTCTTTACAGTCGGTATGGTAAGAACGTGCAGTAGCTTTGCCGATGTAAAGAAACCGGAACACGCTTTGAAACTCTTTATTCGATTTGCTCTTGCGAAGGGTGCAATCACCTACGGTATGGAGCTTATGCTTGCACTATTCAATATCGGGCAAGGAATTATATCGACCATTATGAACGCCGCAGGCTTTGGAACACCGCAAGGCGTAACTTTGCCGAGTTCAATGGTAACGACCATTGAAGATTGCGGATTCTTTGAGAGTATTCCGCTATGGGCAGTAACCCTTATCGGTGGTCTGTTTATCACGGTTCTGTCGTTCATTATGATTATGACCGTGTACGGTCGTTTCTTTAAGCTCTATATGTATACGGCACTTGCGCCGATTCCGCTTTCCACCTTTGCAGGTGAACCTTCGCAGAATGTCGGCAAGTCATTTATTAAAGGCTATTGTGCCGTACTACTTGAAGGTGCAGTCATTGTTCTTGCTTGCATTATCTTCTCGGTGTTCGCTGCATCGCCCCCGCAGGTCGATACAAGCGCCGCCGCAGTAACACAAGTTTGGGCGTATGTAGGAGAGTTAATCTTCAATATGCTTGTTCTTGTAGGTGCAGTTAAGATGAGCGACCGTATTATCCGAGAAATGATGGGACTCTAAGGAGATTTATGAATATGAAACGAAATAAGACCTATTCCACTACCAAAGGCAAACTCCTTTCAGGTAGTGGTTGCAAATACTGTGCTTACTTTGCAGGCAGACGAAAACACAAGATATTCTGTCTTGCTGAGCGTTGCAAAGTAAAGCCGAAGAAAGGAGCTATTTATGGAAGTTAAGATTAACCGAGAAATTCGTAACTACACAGAGTCAATGTTCTTTGGACTGTCACTTCGACAGTTCATTTTTTCTGTCTGTGCTTGTGTAGTTGCAGTCGGTCTTTATTTTCTGCTCAAACCGTATGTAGGCACAGAAACCGTGTCTTGGATGTGCATTTTGGGAGCTGCACCTTTTGCGGCTCTCGGCTTCATCAAATACAACGGTATGACCGCAGAAAAGTTTGTGTGGGCGTGGATCAAGTCAGAGTTTCTTATGCCGAAGCAGCTCGTTTTCCACTCCACAAATACCTACTTGGAAGTTATGAAGCCAAGTATGGAACAGAAAAACAAGGAGGTAATGAAATCCAATGATTAAGACACTAACCAATCTTTTCAAGCAAGATAAAGAAAAGTTTGTTGTACCGAAAGGTGTTCAGGATGTAATTCCTATCAAGGCAATTTACGATGACGGCATTTTCCTTGTCGGTAGAGATAAGTTCGCAAAGTCCTTTAAGTTCTCCGATATAAACTATGCCGTTGCAAGCCGTGAGGACAAGGAAGCAATGTTCCTTGAGTATTCCGAACTGCTTAACTCTTTTGATAGCGGTGCAACAACTAAAATTACCATCAACAACCGCAGGCTCAACCGTCTTGACTTTGAGAGAAATTACAAGATGGATTATGCGGGCGACTTCCTCGATGTGTACCGAGAGGAAAAGAACGAGATTATGCTTGAGAACGCTACCGGAGCAAACGCTATCGTTCAGGATAAGTACGTTACGATCTCGGTCAATAAGAAGTCCATTGAAGAAGCAAGAAGTTACTTTGCCCGTGTTGGTGCAGATCTTATTGCACACTTCGGCAGACTCGGCAGTAAGTGCTATGAGATGGAAACCGATGAACGCCTGAGAATTATCCACGACTTCTTCCGTGTCGGTGAAGAAAGTTCTTTCCGTTTCGATATTAAGGAAACCCGAAAGAAAGGACACGACTTTAAGGACTATGTATGCCCTGACTCTATGGAGTTCGCCGCCGACCATTTCAAGATTGGCGACCGCTACGGCAGAGTCCTTTTCCTTCGTGAGTATGCTTCGTATATCAAGGACAGTATGGTTGCGGAGCTGACCGACCTCAACAGAAACCTGATGATGTCCATTGACATTGTACCCGTGCCTACGGATGAAGCAGTCCGTGAAGCAGAAAGCCGTCTGCTCGGTGTTGAAACCAATATCACGAATTGGCAACGCAGACAGAACTCCAATAATAACTTTTCTGCAACCGTTCCTTATGATATGGAGCAGCAGAAAAAGGAAATGAAGGAGTTTCTTGATGACCTGACTACACGAGATCAGAGAATGATGTTTGCCGTTATCACTCTTGTTCATACGGCAGACTCTAAGGCTCAGCTTGACCAAGACACCGAAGCTCTTATGACAACGTGCAGAAAGCACCTCTGTCAGTTCGGTGTGCTTAAATTTCAGCAGATGGACGGACTCAATACGGTTATGCCGTATGGCACAAGAAAGATTGACACCTTCCGAACCCTCACAACGGAGTCTTTGGCGGTGTTCATTCCTTTCCGTGTTCAGGATATTTTCCACGAACACGGAATTTATTACGGCACAAACGTAATCAGTAAGAATATGATTATCGCTGACCGCAGGCAGCTTTTGAACGGTAACTCTTTTATCCTCGGTGTTTCCGGTTCAGGTAAGTCCTTTACCGCAAAGGGTGAGATTACCGATATTATGCTTGCCGATCCTACAGCAGACGTAATCATCATTGATCCTGAGCGTGAGTATTCGCCCCTTGTTAATGCAATGGGCGGTGAGATTATCAATATCTCTGCAACTTCGCCTAACCATATCAACGCTATGGATATGAACAAGGATTACGGTGACGGTGCGAACCCCGTTATTCTCAAGTCTGAGTTCATTATGTCCCTTTGCGAACAGCTCATTGGCGGCAATAATCTCGGTGCAAAGCAGAAGTCTATTATCGACCGTTGTACTGCAAGCGTTTACCGAGCTTATCAGCAGAACGATTACACCGGAACTGTACCTACCTTGCAGGACTTCCGTGCCGAGCTGATGAAACAAGACGAACCGGAAGCAAGAGAAATCGCCCTTGCTATTGAGTTGTTCACTCACGGTTCGCTTAACACCTTTGCGAAGCAGACGAATGTTGATACCAACAATCGTCTTATTTGCTACGATATTCTCGATCTTGGTAAGCAGCTTATGCCTATCGGTATGCTCGTTGTTCTTGACTCCATTCTTAACCGAATCACTCAGAACAGAGCTAAAGGCAAGAACACCTATATCTTCATTGATGAGATTTACTTGCTTTTCCAACACGAGTATTCCGCAAATTTCCTCTTTACCCTTTGGAAGCGTGTAAGAAAGTACGGTGCGTTTGCAACGGGTATCACGCAGAACGTTGATGACCTCTTGCAGAGCCATACCGCAAGAACGATGCTTGCCAACTCTGAGTTTATTATTATGCTCAATCAGGCTTCGACTGACAGAATTAAACTTGCAGAACTGCTCAATATCTCCGATTTGCAGATGTCCTATATCACCAATGTTGAAGCGGGACACGGACTTATCAAGGTCGGCAGTTCTCTTGTACCTTTTGCCAATAAGTTCCCGAAGAACACGAAGCTCTACAAACTTATGACAACGAAACCTGGAGAGAGTGCATAACTCTCTCAGGGTTCGTAGAAAGGAAAGGCTATGTACAAGAATATCTATGTATCCATTATTTCATTCTTCTTGCTGATCGCTATATTCAGCGGAGTGATGATACACAGTCATTTCAAAGAAGCAAATGAGCAGGAAGAACTCTATGAAAGCCTTGCCCAAATCGTTGAAAAGACAGAAACGAGTCCTGAAACAGAAGCGCCCATGCCAACTACACCACCCGAAAGTGGCGAGTTGGTTATGCTCCCTGAATATGCAGAACTCTATGAGCAGAACAACGATTTGGTCGGGTGGATCTGCATTGAGGATACGAAAATCAACTATCCCGTAATGCAGTCCGTTGACAACCCGAATTTTTACCTGAAGCACGGCTTTGACAAAGCCTATACCGATTATGGTTGCCCTTATGTTGGAGAAAACTGTGATGTTACTAAGCCATCGGACAACCTGATTATCTACGGTCATCATATGAAAAACGGCTCTATGTTTTCTGACCTTGAGAAGTTCAAGAAAAAAGACTTTTGGGAAGAACATAAGACCTTCAGCTTTAACACTCTATATGAAAAGCAGACCTATGAAGTGATCGCTGTTTTCAAGACCGTAGTTTATACCGGCTCTACAAATGAGTTTAAGTATTTTCAGTTCTCGGATGCCCAAACACCGGAACAGTTTGACGAGTATATCGCTAAGTGCAAAGATAAGGCTCTCTATGATACGGGTGTATCTGCTGAGTACGGCGACAAGCTCATTACACTTTCCACTTGCGAATATTCCAACACCAACGGTCGGCTTGTTTTGGTTGCGAAAAGAGTTGTTGACTAAGCCTTTTCACTTCTCAGGAAAGGAGGTTTACAATGGCAGATATTAAAACAAGAGATGTAGTCAAGGGTTCAATCAAGACCATTGATAAAGCCGCCGTTGCCGGTGAGCGTATGAAGCAGGCATATATCTCAACTAAAGACCGAGCAGAACACAGTACCTATGCTGCTGAGAACTCAGCTGATGAATATGCTTCCGATAAGTTTGAGCGTGGTGTTGATGCCACAGTTCACGAAGGTATCCACCAATTCGACAAAGCAGGTCGAAAAGGTTTGGAAACCACAAAGGATAATATTCACAAAGCTAAAGACGGCATAGACCGTTTCAAAGAGAAACGAGCTGAAAAGGCTCTTGAAAAGCAGGCTGAAAAAGTTGGCGACAAAGCGGCTAAGACTGCCGAGAAAACCACAGAGCAAACGGTAAGGCAAACGGGTTCAAAAACCGTAAAAACCGCCGAGAAAGCCACTACAAAGACTGTGAAGCAGTCTGCAACTTCGGCGGGAAAGAAAACGGTTAAGACAGTCGGAAAAGGTACTGTTAAGACTACCGGAAAGACCGTCAAGACCGCAGAGCGTACCGCAAAGACGGCAATTAAGACCTCACAAGAAGCGGCAAAGGCGGCACAGAAAACTGCTCAAGCAAGTGCGAAAGCGGCAAGAGCAGCGGCGCAGGCAGCTCGTGCGGCCGCCAAAGCCGCAGTTGTGGCGGCAAAGTGGATTGCAAAGGCAACTGTCGCAGTCGTAAAAGCAATCATAGCCGCAGTTAAAGGACTTGTAGCCGCTATTGCTGCAGGTGGTTGGGTTGCCGTTGTGATTATCATTGTTATTTGCCTTGTGGCTCTTATTCTATGCTCGGTTTTTGGTATCTTCTTCTCAGGAGAGGACTCAGGAACGGGACAGACTATGCAGACTGCCGTTCAGGAAATCAATACCGAGTACGACAATAAGCTCTTGGAGATCAGAAACGGAACGACTTACGATGTGCTTGAAATGAGTGGCAGTCGTGCAGTTTGGAAAGATGTTCTTGCCGTGTATGCGGTTAAGACAAACACCGATCCTGACAATCCTCAAGAGGTTGCCACAATGGACGATAACAAGAAGCAACTGCTCAAAGACTTGTTTTGGGAAATGAATGAAGTCAGTTCCCGAACAGAGAGTGTGTCGGAAACCGTGATAACCGAAACCGATGACGGAAACGGAAATATCGTACAGACGGAAACGACTGTAACGAGAACCTATCTGTATATCACGGTTGCTCACAAGACCGTTGATGAAATGGCTTCGCAATACGGCTTTAATCAGGAACAGAAAGACTACCTGACAGAACTGCTAAAACCCGAAAACAATTCGCTATGGGCGGCGGCTCTGTATGGTATCAACTATTCTGATGACCAAATCGTAACGGTTGCTCTTACGCAGATAGGTAATGTCGGCGGAGATCCTTATTGGAGTTGGTACGGCTTCGGCTCAAGAGTAGAATGGTGTGCCTGCTTCGTGTCTTGGTGTGCTAACGAGTGCGGATATATTGACACGGGCGTTATCCCTAAATATGCAGGCTGTGTAAACGGTGTGCAATGGTTTAAAGATAGAGGTCAATGGGTAGATGGCTCAGCCGAACCCGTTGCAGGAATGATTATCTTCTTTGATTGGGATTCCCCTGATGGAGAGTCAGGACCGCAAGACGGTCTATCCGACCATACGGGTATCGTTCAGAAAGTCGAGAACGGAATTGTCTACACCGTTGAAGGTAACTCCGGTGATAGTGTAAGACAGAAACAATACTCTGTTGGGTATTATGAAATTCTCGGTTATGGTGTACCGCAATATTAAAATGCTGCCCTCAACTTCGGTTGGGGGCAGTAATTTTTTTATGTTCTTTCCAAAATGTATTGACATTTATATCGGTTGCCGATATAATGAATATAACGGAAGCCGATATAACGGAAGTCGTAGTAATGCGAAGGGAGTTAATTTTATGTCTAACACAGCACTTACAGAAGCGGTATATTACATTTTATTGTCGCTGATGCAGCCGATGCACGGCTATGGAATTATGCAGAATGTAGAACAGTTATCAAATGGCAGAGTAAAACTTGCTGCAGGTACTCTTTATGGTGCGATAAACACACTTCTTGAAAAAGGGTGGATCATTTCTCTGCCCGGCGAAAAAGACAGCAGAAAGAAAGAGTATCAAATCACGGATCAAGGGAAACAAACACTTGAAACAGAGATTACTCGCTTGCGTGAACTTATTGAAAACGGAAGTCGTATATTGGAGGTAAAGTAAATGAGACAAACTATTCATAAATTATTTTGGGTTTGGGATTTTGATAAAGAGGAAAAGTGGCTGAATGAAATGGCGGCTAAAGGTCTTAGCCTTGTTTCTGTAGGTTTTTGCAAATATGAATTTGAGGATAGTATGCCCGGAGAGTATAAAGTTTGTCTGCAACTTCTTGACAAAATGCCACGTCATCCCGAAAGCCAAAAGTATATTGAATTCCTTGAAACAACAGGAGCAGAACATATTGGTAATTTTACTCGTTGGGCATATTTTCGGAAGAAGTCTAAGGACGGAGAATTTGAATTATTTTCTGATAATGATTCACGTATCAAATATGTATCTAAAGTTATCGGTTTCGTTTCATTGATAACAATAGCAAATTGGATAATAGGTATTGATAATGTTTTTATAGCAACGTCGTTTTCAAGTCCGATGAATTATCTTGGTATATTAAACCTCTTGATTGGTCTTTTTGGTACTTGGGGGGTTATTCGCCTAATGAGGAAACGAAAGAAAATGAAACAAGAAAGTCAGTTGTTTGAGTAATCAAGCAAAATGGTACAACGCAACCCAAAGTTTACATATAGAAACGGCGAATTGGTGGTATGTTTCTGCTCGGTGTTCTATAATTTAAGCAACGCAGCGTTAGAAAACATAAGGAGAAATAATTATGACACTTGGCGAAAAGCTATCAAAATTAAGAAAAGAATACAACTACACGCAGGAACAACTTGCAGACATACTCGGAGTTTCCCGTCAGTCCATCAGCAAGTGGGAGTCGGATATCGCATATCCCGAAACTGAAAAATTGATTGAGCTTGGAAAACTCTTTGAGTGTTCTATGGATTTTCTTTTGAAAGAAGATGTTACTGAAAAACAAGGACTGCAACCCGCTGAAAAAGAAAGCATATGGACGGGATTCAAAAAGCAGTTCCGTGAACGCAAGAGCAAGAAGATGGTCTTTGGTATGCCGCTTTATCATATCGGAAAAAACGCGCATGGCTTCTTTGCAATCGGACTCAAAGCTCGTGGAGTATTTTCACTCGGTCTGATGTCACGAGGTGTTTTCTCATTCGGTCTGCTCTCTCTTGGAGTCGTTTCAATTGGTCTATTGTCACTTGGCTTGATTTCCGCAGGCGTGTTCTCAGCCGGACTACTTGCGGTTGGCTCTATTGCTCTCGGATTGTTTGCAGCAGGAGCTATCAGCGTAGGACTAATATCCTTTGGCGCACTATCGATCGGTTGTTTCTCAACGGGAGCGCTTGCTGTCGGTAAATATGCCGCCGTTGGCGACCACGCCCACGCAATGATTGCTATCGGTCAAACTGTAGCAGACGGAAGTGTTTACAGCCATATCGGAGATCTAACTACGGCAGATATACCAACCGTCGTAGAATGGCTCGATGCAAACGTTCCTGCTTGGCTCGGTTGGGCAAAAGGTATATTCAAATTCTTTATACAGTAAAAATAGCCCTCGTTCAAGTTGAGCGAGGGCGTTGTATACCGACATTTACGAGGATGGTATGGTAGAGCGTGTAAAATCTTCTGATGAAGCAGCAGGGGCGTACTACGATGAACAAGATGCTGAAAAGATGAAAGAAAAATATGACGGAGGCAAATAAAATGAGAAAATGTATTCGATGCGGAAACGAAATGAAAGAAGGATGCGCCATTAAAATTGAAGGTGGCGGAAACGGAATAGTATTGTCTGCCGATGAAAATAAATTATTTGGTGGAAGAATAGGAAAACCCAAGGTAGCGATTTGCCCGAACTGCGGAGAGGTTTCCATCTATATTGAAGATCTTGAAAAATTAAAATCCAAATAAACAAATATTATCCCCTCGTTCCATTTCGGAGCGAGGGATTTTTTTGCGCTTATTTGGCAAATCCTATTGACAAAAGCGTTCAAACTGTGTATAATGTAAATATACAGTTTTAACAGAGGTGATGACGTGAATATTTTAATCGACAACAAAAGCGGCGAACCGATTTATAATCAGATCTATTCTCAAATCAAGAATCAGATAATAAGCGGTGAACTGAAAGAGGATGAAATGCTGCCGTCTATACGAGGGCTTGCAAAAGATCTGCGCATCAGCTTTATTACTACCAAACGTGCGTATGAAGAGCTTGAAAAGGAAGGCTTTATTTACACCCTTCCAGCAAAGGGATGTTACGTTGCGCCGAAGAATGTAGAGCTTTTGCGAGAAGAAAATTTGAAAAAGATAGAGGAACATATTGAGCAGATAGCAAAGCTCGCCGCGTCCTGCAATTTGAGCCGTGAGGATATAGTTGAAATGATTACGTTCGGTATGGAGGAACAAGAATGAACGCACTTGAATTAAAAAAGGTAAGTAAATCCTTTTCGGGATTTTATTTGGATAACATAAGTTTTACTCTGCCAAGCGGTTGCATTATGGGGCTTATCGGTGAGAACGGCGCGGGCAAAAGCACCACGATAAAGCTTATCTTGGGTATGCTTCATAAAGATAGCGGAACAATTACGATACTTGGCAAAGACAATGGAGAAGATATTGCTCTTACCAAAGAAGATGTCGGTGTTGTAATGGACGAGGTTGGTATGCCCGAATGCTTGACGGCAAAGCAGATCGGCAATGTTATGAAGCATACGTTTCGTAATTGGAATGAGGATGAATATGTCCGACTTCTGCAAAAATTATCTCTGCCCGATAACAAGCCGTTTAAGGACTTTTCTCGCGGTATGAAGATGAAGCTCGGCATTGCCGTTGCTCTCTCCCACGGTGCAAAGCTGTTGCTCCTTGACGAGCCGACAAGCGGACTTGATCCTGTTGTGCGTGACGAAGTGGTGGATATGTTCTACGATTTTACAAGGGATGAAAACCACTCTATCCTTATTTCCTCGCACATCGTCAGCGATCTTGAAAAGCTCTGCGATTACGTGGCGTTTTTGCATAAGGGTAAACTTTTGCTCTGTGATGAAAAGGATATACTTTTATCTGAATACGGTATTATTCATTGTACGGTAGAACAGCTTTCGGAGCTTGATAAGGAAGTAATAAAATATAAAAAAGAAACGCCATACGGTGCAGAAGCTATCGTATCGAGAGAAGATGCGCCCGATGGCTTCAAGTTAAGCCCGATAAGCATTGAGGAGCTGTTCGTATTTATGGTAAAGGAGGCGAAATGATATGAAAGGGCTGTTATTAAAAGATTGGTATATGATGAAAAAGTATTGTCGGTATTATCTTTTCGTCAGTATCGGATTTATCATTCTTTCTATGATGAGCAGCGGAAATATGTTCTTCATTTTCTATCCTTGTTTGCTTGCCGGTATGATTCCTGTCAACCTCCTTGGATATGATGAGCGCAGTCGATGGACGGAGTATGTCGGTACATTGCCATATACCAAAACACAGATCGTATCTGCAAAGTATCTGATTGGCTTGTTCACTCAAATTGTTTTGCTGATAGTAATTGGTATCACGCAGGGCGTGAAAATGAGTATCGAAGGTAATTTCATTTTGAAAGAGTTTTTGGTGCTTACGATGCTCTTGCTGATAATGGCAAGCGTTCCATCATCGCTGACTCTCCCATTCGTTTTCAAATATGGAGTAGAAAAAGGACGCGGCGCGTACTATGTGATGATAGGCGTGGTGTGTGCAGGCAGTATTATCGCAACTACAATCTTTAAGGAAGGTCTGCAAAATGAAATTCAACTGAACGCCGTTTTGCCTATCGCTTGCCTTGTGGGTATCGGAATATATGTGCTTTCTTGGTATCTGTCTGTTGTGTTCTATAAAAAGAAAGAAATGTAATAAGCTTAGCCCTCGTTCCGAAAGGAGCGAGGGCTGTTTTAATGTCGAGAACAAAAAAGTTATCGACAAACATTAAAAACATATTGACAACCATTAAATCCAATGTTATACTTATACCAACAAACACTTTGGAGGTATAAGTAATGAAAGGTCTAAACAAACTCGGAAAGGTTATTACAAAGATTTTAGAGGTATTCCATTGGGTTGGGGCAGCTTTAATGACGGCGGCCACTGTTTGTTCTGCCGTAGCACCCGATTGGGTAAAATATTTCGTCGGCTTCGATGCAAAGGAATGCTGCGGTGTGAACTTGGATGTATACGGATTTGAGGTTAATCTCCCAGTTGCTAATGGTAATGTCGATATGACTGCATTTCTTATTTTTGGTATTGGCGCAGTTATCATTCTTGTTGTGATGGCTATGGTGTTCCGTAATCTGTATCTTATCTTCAAGAACTCTGAAAACACCACTCCATTCCAAAAGGATAATATTCGTATGATGCGTGAGATTGGTATTTTCTCTATTGCAGTCCCTGTAATCGGACTTTTTATGAGTTTTATTGTCCGTTTGATCATCGGTGTGGATGCCGTGGAAAACAGCATGGATATGAATGGCGTTTTTATGGGAATTGTTGTCCTCTGTCTAACACAGTTCTTTGTTCACGGTGCTGAGCTTGAAAAAGATGTAGACGGTTTGCTGTAAGGAGGTCGCTATGGGTAAAATAGTACTCCGTTTGGATAGAATGATGGTTGAGAGGAAAATGTCCTTAAACGAGCTTGCAGAGCGTGTGGGGATCTCCAATGTCAACTTATCCAAAATCAAAAACAACAAAGTAACGGCTATTCGCTTCGCCACTCTTGCAGCGATCTGCGAGGTGCTCGATTGCGAAGCCGGAGATATTCTTGAGTATCAGAAGGATTGAAAAATTGTTGATTACAATGTTCAAAACAATATCGCCGTTAGAGAAAAATATGATTACTGATTTTGCAGTTTCACTATGGGGTGATATAGAATCAATTAGTTTCAATGAATGAAAGGGGTTACTGAAATGAAGTATATAGACCAAATAATTATTCAAGAAAAAGATGCAGTAGGAATGTCGGCAGCAGAAGTATACAAATGTCAAATTGAGGATCAGGTTGTATATTTAAAAAGGATAGATGTAAAATATTCGCAGACAACCTATAGTGTTAAGAGAGAAGCGGAAGTGATGCTATGGTTGGATGGTAAGTTAAACGTACCTAAGGTAGTTGAATACGGAAAGAAAGAAAACAATGAATATTTGATTATGAGCGAAATCAAAGGAAAGAGCATAGATGATTTCGCAGAGGAACCGATGCAATACATAACGTATTTAGCGGACGCAATCAAGCTATTACATGCAGTTGATGTTTCAAATTGTCCGTTTTCTTCACAGGTAGATATGCGGTTGGAGGAATTAGATTATCTATTAAAAAACAACTTGGCAGATACCGATACAGATAATTGGGAAGATTCGACGGAATTTACAGATCCACAGGAATTGTACAGTTGGCTCTGCGATAATAAACCACAAGAAGAACTGGTTTTTTCTCATGGAGATATATCTAATCTGATGATTCAAGATGATGAAATTTTCTTCTTCGACTTAGCAAGATGTGGACTGGCAGATAAGTGGCTGGATATTTCTATGTGTGTTAGAGAAATAAGAAATTATTATCATAACCCGGATTATGAAAATCTGTTCTATGATATGTTAGGCATGGAGCCGGACTATGAAAAGATAGATTATTACTTGTTGCTTGATGAGATGTTTTAAGTAAGGGGGGGATATTGCTATGGTAAAGAAGGCTAAGCAAGATGATATAACTGTTATTGCAGAACTGGCAGTTCAAATGTGGGAAGTTGATTCCATACAGGAACTAATTGACGATATTTCTGAAAATATGGCAAAGGATGATGCGCAGTATTTTTTAAAATATGTCAACGATATGCCAGTGGGATTTGCAGAATGTCAATTGCGACATGATTACGTGGAAGGAACGGATTCATCACCAGTTGGATATTTAGAAGGTATCTTTGTAAAAGAAGAATTTCGTCATAAAGGTTTCGCAAAAGAAATATTAATTGAGTGCGAAAAGTGGACAAAAGAAAAGGGATGTATAGAATTTGCCAGTGATTGCGAACTAGATAATGAGGAGAGTCTGCATTTTCATATAGCCATGGGATTTGTTGAGGCAGGAAGAATCATTTGTTTTAAGAAAGAATTATAAATTGTTAAGTAGAGTGTATGTACAGGTTATGGTATATTATAGTGCAAAAGCAGAAACATACTAGTGATGTGCAGAAATGATAGCGGTTGATGCTAGATTAAAAACAGCAGAATTAATTGTTTCCTCTCCTTATACAAGAGCGTTGCAGACTGCAGCGATTATTTCGAGAGAAACTGGTCTGAAAATTTGTATTGAAGTTGATTTGCACGAATGGGAGCCGGATAAAACAAATCAATATACTACTTCAGAAGAATCATTTATGTTGGCTCGAGAGTTTAATTTGTATAAAGGCAAATATCCGGAAGGTCAGCAGATGAGATGGGAAACATTAGATGAAGTAAGAAAAAGAGTGAGAAGAGTTGCTGATAAGTATGCAAACTATGGTAAAGTCATTTTTGGTGGTTACGGTATGGCTTTTAGAACACTTACATATATAGAGCAGATGAAACCTGCTGAAATAGTTGAATGCATTTATGATATAGGACAAGAGGATTGTGTATATTCATTTTACTAAATTTCAATATGTCAATCAGTTTTGTATTGGATATTCTCGAATTTCAGAATGATGAATAACCAAGGAGATCGCACGCTATGTTAGTTGCTGGTATTATAATTACAAGCATTGCAGTTATGATGATATTGTTTCCTCAATTTTTTTTGTTGCTGAAAAATCCAAAAATATCACACGAATCACTAAAAAGCACAAAAGTAAAAAATGCTTTTAGAATTTTGAGTTCTCTGTACATTGTAATTGGTATTATACTGATTATTGTGGCGCTTGTATGATAATCGTAAGTCAAGCCCTCGTTCCCAAACGGAGCGAGGGCAAAACTTTGTTTACGCACAATTGCAGCAGAGAATGTAAAAACAAGCAATGTTAAGAAAACGGGCGGCTTTTCCAAGGTGAATTGGTAGAGTTTTCGGCTTGGTAATGATAGAATTCATAGCGAAAGGAGTTGATAACATGGAACTTGGTAAACAGATCTATGAACTAAGAAAGAAGGCAAACCTCTCGCAAGAGCAGCTTGCCGAAAAGGTCGGTGTATCGAGACAAACAATTTCAAAATGGGAGCTTGGTGAAACTGCGCCTGACATTAAGCAAGCACAAGTTTTATCACAGGTATTTAGTGTCAGTTTGGATGAATTAACCGGAAACGACACAAAGGAAGTTATCTACAAAAAGGTAAGCAATACAGAAAAACTTGCGGGCTTGATAATAAAAGTAATAAAAATTTGGGGAATTATTATTCTCACTTGTTTGATTGTTGCCGTTGTTGGCATTGTTTTGTTTGGTTTTGTGCGAGGGGAAGGTTCCGTCGAATTTGAAAACAACGTGGAAAAGGTCACGTTTACGGAAGTCGTTGGCGAAGAAACATATATTATTACGATTGGTTCGGACGGCTATTTTGAAGGTATTGGAATGTCTGACGAAATAAAGGAAGAACTTATGGAACTTATAGTTGTGGGAGATCTTCCTACATCCGAAGATAATATTACAGATTATTTCATAAAGCTACGTGAAGGAACGCAGCAAGAAACACCGTAATACGAAAATAAAGACTAAAGATCTGCCCTCGTTTCTTGATAGGACGGGGGCAAACTGCTCTAAATAGGTTTGGCTTATTGCTGCGTTTTTTGTAAAAGAGGTATAGCAACTCACGACTTTATCGAAAATATAATGCCATTGTCGTAAATATTTTTTGCATATTCAAACTACTATCGTTAGTGCTTCGCTACCGCCTTGTGTATTCTTTCAACCCTTCCAACTATACTAATACTATCAGCATTAGTTGTTACGATTTTAGTGTGATTGGAGGTGGAATGTGTGCAAAACGAAAAGAGCGTTGAACAGATAATCGGGAAACGTATTCAAAAGATTAGACGAGCTAAAGGATATACTCAGCAGCAGTTCGCTGAAATGATCGGTTTATCTACTAACTATTTATCGGATATTGAGAGAGGAAAAAGCTCTGCTCGGTTGGATAAGTTAGTTGCTATCATAAATGCTTTAGAATGTTCAGCAGATGATGTGTTCTCTGATGTAATCGAATTTGGCTATAAAATCAAGAGTTCACGCTTATCAGAGCGTCTTGAAGCATTACCACCGGAGGAACGAGAAAAGGCTTATGCCATTCTTGAGGCTTTCATTAGCAAGACAAATTAGATATTTCAAAGAGTCTGTGGCTACACCGCAGGCTCTTTTTGTATATTGTCTTTATTTTTTCACAATTATGTGCTATACTAATACTAATATCGTTATATATTCGGTATAATCGTTACTTGGAGTGAGATTGTGAAAGAGAAAACTTGTTGCTTTACGGGACATAGAGATATACCTTCAGGAGCTAATCAACGTATCTTCGCTAAAACTGAGGAAATGGTTGAGAGCCTGATTAAAAAAGGTTATTTATACTTCGGCGCAGGTGGAGCATTAGGCTTTGATACTATTGCCGCTTTTGCAGTTCTGAAACTCAAAGAGCGTTATCCTAATGTGCGTCTTATTCTTGTTCTGCCTTGTCTTGCTCAGACGAGAGGTTGGTCGAGAGAAGATGTAGAAATATATGAGGATATAAAGAGTAACGCAGATAAAGTTGTTTATACTTCTCAGGAATATACAAGAGGTTGTATGCACAAACGTAATCGCCACCTTGTTGATAACAGTTCGGCTTGTATTGCTTACCTTACAGAAAGTAAAGGAGGTACTGCGTACACGGTTGATTATGCTGAGAAACACGGCTTGACTGTTTACAATATTGCAGACCTACTATGATCTGCTATGGGAGGACAATATGAGAAAGAAATTGACCATTGCTTTTATAGCAGTATTTTTGATTTTAGGAGTGGTTTTTGCCGCAGGAGCTTTTGCAAAAGATAACGAACCTACTCCAAAAGAAATGGCTAACCGAATTGAAAACGCTATAAAGGAAGTTCTTGGTGACGATGTAAAGAAACAGACTGAAACTGTTGTGGCAGGAACACTTAAATATAGTGATGAAGAAGGAAACAACGTAATCAACTATCACATTTTGAAAACAACATACTATGAAGCAGATCCAAACGAAGTAAAAGGACTAAATGTTGATGCTCTTGGTGTATTGTTTAATCCTGAAAGTGCGAATAGTTGCAAGGAAATGAAAATTAAAGATTGGGATGCAGCACTCTATGAGTTCGATGAACTCTCTTATCTCTGTTGGACTGACACACCGGAAGCAAGTTATGTTTTAGAATATAACCCTGATGCCATACCGGATGAGGAAATACTGAAAATGGCTGAAAGTGCTGAAGCTCCAAAAGATAAATAAGTCATTAGAGAGTTGCTTTTCGGAGCAACTCTTTTTTGTTATCAAACATAGAATGTCGGTATTCCGCACTTTTTTGTGAAACTTCGCAAGAATTGTTGTTTTTTCGCCTTTGTTGTGCTATAATGTAATCTGTAACTTTGTAACTATGCTCATAAGCAGAAAGGATATGTGATTATGGCAGTATCATACAAGAAATTATGGAAGTTGCTGATCGACAAAAATATGAAGAAGAAAGACCTTCAGGAGTCGGCAAATCTAACCCAACACGCTATGAGAAAACTGAGTAAAGATGAAGCGGTAACAACTGATACTCTTGCAAAAGTTTGTCGCTGTCTTGATTGCTCAGTCGATGAAATAATGGAAGTTTTACCTGAAAATCAGGGATAAGTCCGTTTTTTGGGACACATATAATGTTAGGATATAATTGTATCCTTGTAACTAAACGATTTGGAGGTAGTTAGAAATGGCTAAGACCACTAAAAAAGATAAAGAAGTATCCCTTTCGGACGTGTTATGGAATTGCCGTAACGCTTTGAGAGGTGTTGGCAGCACCGAAAAGAATAGAGATGCCGTAATAGGCTTAGCTTTTTTGAAGTTTGCAGGCGATAAATTTGAAAAACGCAGAAAGCAAATCAAGGAGCAATACGGAGATAATCCCGTTTTCTTGGAAAAGGACTCTTTCTATCGCAGAGAAAACGTGTTCTATCTTCCTGAGCATACTCGATGGAATTATATCAAAGATAACGCTTCTAAGGATAATATTGCAGTTATTCTTGATACTGCAATGAAAGATATTGAAGACCGAAATGAACCGTTAAAAGGAGCTTTGCTCAGAAATAGTTTCTATGTAACTTTAGGTGCAACTGTTTCTTCTTTAAGAACCCTTATTAACGAGATTGATAAGATCTCTGAAGAACGGTTCAAGGAAGAAGATTTAATCGGACGAGTTTACGAATATTTCCTTCAGGCATACGCAGTTGCAGCTAAAAAAGAAGATGGTGAGTTTTATACCCCTGCTTGTGTCGTTCAGCTCATAGCCGAAATGATTGAGCCGTTTGATGGAACTGTTTACGATCCTTGTTGTGGTTCGGGAGGTATGTTTGTTCAATCTCTTAAATTCGTAGACAAACATAACGGTAATCGCAAGAAAATTTCCGTTCTCGGTCAGGAATCTAATCCTGATACTTGGCGTCTTTGTAAAATGAACCTTGCCATTCGTGGTATTTCGCACGATTTGGGCGAAAAGAATGATTCTACCTTTACCGGAGATCAACACAAAGACAAGACAGTTAATTACATTATGGCTAATCCGCCTTTCAATCTTAAAAATTGGCGAGATGAAAACGAGTTGACAAGCGATGCTCGTTGGGACGGCTATACTATTCCCCGTGCTTCCAACGCTAACTACGCTTGGATTCTTCATATGATTTCCAAACTTGATGTTACTAATGGTATTGCAGGATTTCTTCTTGCTAATGGTGCGTTGAGTGATGAAGATGAAGTTGCAAATAGACAAAAGCTTATCGAGAACGACAAAGTAGAAGCAATTATTGTTTTACCTCGTGATATGTTCTACACAACAGATATTTCAGTTACATTATGGATTGTAAATAATAACAAAAAAGCAGGAACAATCAACGGTAGAAAAGTACGTGATCGCAGAAATGAAATTCTTTTTATAGATCTTCGTACTTGGAATGAAAACATCGAAACATACAAGCTCGATAAAGGTCAAAAGAAAAAGGTAGTAATAACGGAAGATCAAATCGATAAGATCAAAGAAATCTACTCTAATTGGCAAAGTACAGACACTACACTTTATGCTGATGTACCTGAACTTTGTAAGTCGGTTAAAACAGAGGATATTTCTGCTCCTGATTACTCTCTTGTACCGAGCAAGTATATTGAGTTTATCGACCACGATTTAGACATTGACTATAAATCTGAAATGAACAGAATTCAAAATGAAATGAAAGGCGTACTGCAAAAGGAAAAGAAATCACAATCGATGCTCATAAATGCCTTTGGAGGTATCGGATATGGGATTGAATAAGTATAGATTGGGCGATCTTTTGCAATATGAAGATGAACGAAACACGGAGTTAAACTACGGCATCGACGATGTAAAAGGCATTTCTATTCAGAAGTGTTTCATAGAAACTAAAGCTGATATGGAAGGTGTATCCCTAAGACCTTATTTATTAGTCAAACCCGATAGTTTTGCTTATGTTACTGTAACTTCTCGTAATGGTGAAAAAATTACATTAGCACACAACACTACTGCGAATACATATATTGTTTCTTCTTCTTACGTTGTTTTTAGCGTAAAAGAAAAAACAATTTTGGATTCAAACTATCTGTTTATGTATTTTAATAGACCTGAATTTGATCGATATGCGAGATTTAATTCTTGGGGTTCTGCAAGAGAAACCTTCGATTGGAAAACAATGTGTGATATAACCATTGAATTACCGCCCATCGAAGTACAAAAGAAATATGCCGAAGTATATTTAAGTATGGTTGAAAACCAAAAATCGTATGAAGCAGGTCTTGAGGATTTGAAGTTGACTTGTGACGGTTATATTGAAAACTTAAAAAATGATATTTCAAAAGAACCAATAGGTGAATATTTGATTTTGTCTGAAAAGCGCAATGATGTCGGGTTAGGTGTTGAAAAAGTAAGAGGTTTAGCAGTATCAAAACAGATGATACCGACAAAAGCTGATATGGACGGAGTGAGTTTGTCAAACTATAAAATAGTTCCACCTCGACATATTGCTTACGTTCCTGATACTTCTCGTAGAGGGGATAAAATGTCACTCGGATTTAATGATACTGATGAAACTTTTTTAGTTTCATCAATATCAACCGTATTTACAACAGACACAAATTATTTGTTGCCGGAATATCTTTTGTTATTTTTCTGTAGAAGTGAATTTGATAGATATGCACGTTTCCACTCTTGGGGTTCTGCAAGAGAAACCTTCGATTGGAAAACAATGTGTGAAGTTAATATTCCTATTCCTAACATAGAAAAGCAGAAAGCTATATCTGAAATATATCAAGCCTACACAATGAGGAAGGATATAAACGAACAATTAAAATTACAAATTAAAGATATTTGTCCAATTCTTATTAAGAGTTCTTTAGAAGAATTGCGAATATAAGGAGGATATTATGGATTATATTTTCGAGAGAGGTAAATTCACAGAAAGTGAATTAGAAGCAGCCATAATTGAATTATTTAAGAAAGAGGATTACACCTATCAAAACGGTGAGTTTATGCACCGTGAATATGATGAGGTATTGCTGACGGGTGTATTGCGCTCTTTTTTAGCTAATCGTTATGCAAAAAATAACATTACCGAAGCAGAAATCGACACCTGCTTATCTCGTCTTGAAAATATTTCCGACACACCTCTCTATGACGGAAATAGAGAAACCTATATCCTCGTTACCGAAGGCTTTGACCTTGTTCGTGAAGATCCTTCTGAATTGCCTATACATATTGATTTTATCGACTTCAATGAAGTGGATAACAATAGCTTTACGGTTATTAACCAATACTCTATCAAGGGAGCTGATGAAACACGCCGCCCTGACCTGATTATCTTTATTAACGGTATTCCCGTTGGCATTTGTGAGTTCAAGACAGCAATCGAAGAAGATAAGACGGTTCACGATGCTTGGAAACAGATTACCATTCGATACAATCGTGATATTCCGAACCTAATGAAATACTGCTTTTTATCGGTGATTTCTGACGGAGCTAACAATCGTATGGGTAGCATTTTCACCCCGTATGAGTATTACTATGCTTGGAATAAAGCAAACGACGAAGATAAAGTTGCAAACGGTATCAGTTCTCTTTTAACGATGATTAAAGGTGCGTTTGCAAAAGATAGAGTTCTTTCTGTTCTTCGTGATTTTGTATTTTATCCTGATGCTTCAAAGAGCAAGGCAACACCTATCGTCTGTCGTTATCCTCAGTTCTTTGCTGCAAACAAATTGGTTGACAGTATCGCTAACGCCATGAAGCCTGCCGGCGATGGTAAAGGTGGTACATACTTCGGCGCAACCGGATGTGGTAAAACATATACTATGCTTTACCTTGCAAGGTTGCTTGTGAGAGATTATAAAGAGCAGTTTAATAATCCTACTGTTATCATTATCGAAGATCGTGAAGATTTGGATGAGCAAACATCTAAAGTGTTTGTTCACGCTAAACGTTATTTGCACGAGGATGATGTGCGTAGTATTGAAAGCCGAAAGGACTTATCCGATACACTTAAAGGCAAACCCGGTGGTGGTGTATATATCACTACTATTCAGAAGTTCTGTGAAAGCACCGGACTTCTTTGCGATAGAAATAATGTTATCTGCATTTCTGACGAAGCACATAGAACTCAAACCAATACAGGAAGCAAACTAAAACGAACCGAAAAAGGTGTCTATACTTCCTTTGGTTTTGCCCATTATCTTCGTGAGAGTTTTCCGAACGCTACGTACTGCGGTGTGACCGGAACACCCGTAGATGAAACCTATGCTGTTTTTGGTAAGGAAATTGACAGATATACAATGAAAGAAGCAAGTGATGACGGCATTACTGTCCGTATTGCTTATGAGCCGAGATTGGCAAGAGTAATTGTTTCTGAAACTCAGGCAAAAGAAATCGAGAAATATTACAAAGATTGTATTGCTCAAGGTTCTACGGAAGAACAAGCCGAAGAAAGCAGAAAAGCTATGTCTGCAATGAGTGTGGTTCTTTCTAACCCTGACAGACAACGCAACTTGGCATTAGACCTGATTGAGCATTATGAAAATCTCGTTGCTCAAAAACCTAAGATCGTACAAAAAGCGATGATTGTATGTGCTGACAGAAAGTTAGCATTTACAGTCTATAAGAACTTATTGAAATATCGCCCTGATTGGGGTGTAGCAAGACGTTGTGAAGATGAGAGTAAACTTGACAAGCACGAGCTTGAAAAGTTGAAAGAACTTCCTAAACTCAACATTGTTGCTACCCGTGATAAGGACGATGAAAAAGAATTATATGATTTGCTCGGCACTAAGGAACACAGACAAATGCTTGACGAGCAATTTAAGAATAACAACTCAAACTTCCAAATCGTTATCGTTGTCGATATGTGGATTACCGGATTTGACGTTCCTTCTCTTGCGGTAATGTATATTGATAAGCCGTTGCAAAAACACACTTTGGTTCAGACAATTTCTCGTGTAAACCGAGTTTTTGAGGGTAAGGATCAGGGATTGGTTGTTGACTATATCGGCATTAGGGACGATATGATGAAAGCCGTTAAGCGCTATGGCGGTGATGATGGTGAAAGTCCGATTGATGAAATTCAAATTGCTTTGCAAATTTTTAGAAATCATCTGAAACTCATTGATGATTTGCTTATTGATTTCAATGCTACTCGTTTTTATGTGGGCGAACCTTTGGAACGTTTGATGTGCTTGAATGATGCTGCGGAGTATGTTCAGTCATCAAAAGAGTTGGAAAGACGTTTTATGGTTCTCTCTCGAAAGATGAAAGCGGCTTATGACATTGTTTTCCCTTCCGGCGAATTGACAGAGAACGAAACATCAAAAGCACAATTCTTCCTTGCCATTCGTTCTATTATCTACAAGCAAACCAAAGGCGATGCTCCTGATGCGGAAGCTATGAATAAGGTTGTTTCGGAGATGGTAAAGAAAGCTATTGCCTGCACCGGAGTAGAGAGTATTATCGACACCGATAAAATGGAAGATTTGTCAAGTGAAGCCTTTATGGAGAACTTGAAACAAGTTCAAATGCCAATCACCAAATTCAATGCATTGATGAAACTTCTGAAGCAACAGATTAGCGGCTATGGAAGAATAAACAAGATTAAAGCACTTGAATTTGACGAGCGTTTGAAAAGAGTTGTTGAAATCTACAACACGAGAGATAAATTGATATTCACAAGTGAGGTTGTTAATGACTTTGTTAATGACCTTTCGGAAGAACTTATCAATATTATGAAGGATCTTGAAAAAGATAAATCTTCTTTTGAACAGATGGGTATTACTTATGAAGAAAAAGCCTTCTATGATATTTTGATTAAAGTTCGTGACACTCATCAGTTTAAGTACGCAGACGAAAAATGCGTCGAGCTTGCAAAGAAAATTAAAAAACTTGTTGACGATAAATCTCGTTATGCAGATTGGTCTACACGAGATGATATTAAAAACGAGTTGAACAGCGACCTTACTGTATTACTTTATGAGAATGGCTACCCGCCTGAATGGGACGAGGAAGTATTCGAGAGAGTAATGGAGCAGGCTGAAAACTTTAAGAAATATGCAAAGTAAGAAAGGTTGAAGTGATTATGAGAAACCTAATTATTGTTTGTGATGAAAAGCGTAAGGAATATGCAAATTATCTGTCTCAGTTAATTAGTATGGAGGATGATACCGAAGAAGCTACGGTCGGCGTTAAAGACGGTAGCGTTCAGGCACAAGTTTGGCTTGAAAAGGATTATAAAGCCAATTCTGCAACAATTTCTTCTACTCAGCATATTGTTTTCATTGGTAATAGCAAATTACTCAAGGAACAAAGAAGTCATATGAAAAGCGAGTTTTCCGATTTTGGAATGGTATATAGCAAGCTTGGTCGTAGAGCTGCAATCTATGTTGATGATGTTGTGTCGTTAGATAAATATGACAATTTTATTAGTTTTGCTCAAAACTACGAAAAAGACATTACAAAGTTAGTAAACGACAAAAGCAAGAAAGCGGATGCTGCAGGAGTTGCAGTAGGTGCAGGAGCCGCAGGCGTTGCATTAGGTGGAAAAGCATTAGCAGCCATTATTGCTCCGGTTGCATTAGCACCTATTGTCGGTCTTGGAGTTTCTATCCCTCTTGCAAAAAGATTGAAACTCAAATCTAAAATCAAAGACCAAATGTATAGTTGTGCAATTATGAAATTTTATCTTGAGGATCTTAACAAGTTTTTAGGTCTTGAATAACGGAGTGATTACTTATGGTTGGTTTTGAAGAAGGCTATGAGTTTTTCCGAAAAAACGCATCCGGCTTTGTCGGGGCAGATATGGGTGACTCATACATAAAAACAATAAATACTGAAATAAACCAAACTGTAAATGATCTTAATTCATTGAAGGGTTTTTCTACTGCTTCAAAAGTTCTTAAAGGTGACGTTGCTGAATTTTGGCATAGTGGAACTTTTAATATAGATGCAGCAGTCAAAGGTTCTTCGGATAGAGCATTTGTAGACCGTAGTCACGATTTTGCATCTACTGACGTTTCTACTAATTTTGGTGACAGATACGGCTTGAAATATTATTCTGACGGACAAGCAAGTGCAAAGGCACAAGCCGTTAGTGTGTTTCAGCGTTTTAAGGAGTATCAAAGTAAAGGTGGCACAGATAGTTTAGATGTGTTCTTACAGAAGCGTGGTTATTCTGATGTTGATTCCGTGCTTAATGATCCGATTTATGCAGGTCAACTTCGGTTAATCCCTCGTGACCAATTAGAAGAAGCAACTAAATGGCTTGAGCGAATGATTAAGACCGAAGCAGCACGTAGACCTGAGCAAGTGCATCGCTATGAGGAAACGCTTGCATTGCTACGGGATAGATTAAGCAACGATAAAGGTGTTGAGTCTATACCTCTTTCAAGGGAAGAAGCAGAAGCATTGGCAACTCTTGCAAAGCAAGGTAAAATCTCGGCTGAAGAATTAGGTCTTACCACAGAGAATCTTGTAAAATACGAATATATCTTGCAACAAGCGTTCAAAGCAGGTTTGACCGCCGCAACGATTTCTGTTGTCCTAAAAGTCGCTCCTGAGATTTATAAGGCGATAGATTACCTTATCAAGAATGGATATGTAGATAAGGAACAGTTCAAAAAGATAGGCTTTGCGGCTTTGTCAGGTGGAGCTGAAGGCTTCGTAAGAGGTAGTGTATCAGCGGCGCTTACAACTTGTTGCAAAGCAGGTCTGTTAGGAACTTCTCTAAAAAGCGTTGATCCCACTATCATTGGTACAGTTACCGTGCTAACTATGAACGTGGTCAAGAATGCTTTTGAGGTTGCTATCGGAAAGAAATCAAAGAATGAGCTTACCGGAGAGTTAGTTAGAGATATGTATATCTCTGCCTGCTCTCTCATAGGTGGTGGCATAACTCAGGCATTTATAGAAATTCCCGTTTTAGGGTATATGATCGGTAGCTTCGTTGGCTCGTTGGTTGGCTCTTTTACTTACAATGTTGGATACAAAGCGGTCTTGTCTTTCTGTGTTGACTCAGGGTTTACGATGTTCGGACTTGTAGAGCAGGACTATGTTCTCCCGAAAGAACTTATCAAGGAGATAGGCATAGAAACATTTGATTACGAAACTTTTGAAACATCAACCTTTGAACCAAAGTCATTTGCGGTATCTTCTTTTGAGTTAGATACTTTTGAGCCGGATATGTTAGATATACACTTTTTGCGTAGGGGTGTCATTGGCGTTAACAAAATCAGTTATTGTTGACCTTATTCTCTTGCTTGATGAGTTTGACTATCCACCCGTAACCATTGATGATGTTTACAAGGAAGTCTTGGAGCAGGCTGAAAACTTCAAGAAGTACGCTTAATATTTCTTGCTATTTATATTATAAAGGTGGTGAGCTTTATGGATCAGAAAACAAATTTAAGGCATTTACATATTCTGCAATATTTGTATGAACGAACTGACGATGAACATCCTGCGTCAACAGCAGATATTACAGAATATCTTGCGGAAAAAGGTATTGCAGTTCACCGCCAAACCATAGCAAGTGATGTGGAACTTCTCATAAACTTTGGCTTCGACATTATTACCGTAAGGAGCAGACAGAACCAATATTTTTACGGCGCTCGTCAATTTGAATTGGCAGAGTTAAAAATGATGGTTGATGCAATTCAGGCGGCAAGGTTCGTGACAAATAAGAAAAGCGAAGTTCTCACAAACAAACTGATGCGCCTTACGAGCAGTCACCACGCTTCAAAACTGAATAGACAGTTGTTTGTTGCCGGACGAGTAAAGGCAACAAATGAAAGTGTTTTATATACGGTAGATTTGCTTTATGAAGCCATTAACGAAAACAAGCGGATACAGTTCAAATACTACGAGTACACTTCCGATAAGAAGAAAATATTAAAACACAAAGGCTATCTATATGAGTTTAGTCCTTATGATCTTGCTTGGTATAATGACAGTTATTATGTGTTTGGATATTCAGAAAAGCACAGTAAGGTTATTAAGTTCCGTGTGGATCGAATTTATAAGCCGAGCATTATAGACACAGAAGCACGAATGAAGCCTGAAGATTATGACCTTCCTACATATATTCGCCGCACGTTTTCTATGTATGACGATGACATCTTTACTGTTGAACTCAAATGCGAAAACAGTCTGATGAACGCTGTGATAGATAACTTCGGAGAGAATGTAGTTGTAAGACCTGCTGATTGCGGTCACTTTATTGCAACCGTTGAAGTATCCGCAAACCCACCCTTCTATGCTTGGGTATTCACCTTCGGCGGGAAAATCAAAATTCTTTCACCTAAGAGCGTGGTCGATGAGTTCAAGACTCATCTTAAAGAAACACTTAACAATCAATAACGACCTTTCAATGATAAATGTTTATGATTGCGATGAAAAATTATCATAAACTACAAAGAAGAAATAAATGTGCTATAATATAAACAGTTAGACAAACTTGAATTTGACGGAGAGATAGTATGGCTATTATTAAAAACGAAATACCGATTTTGGAGTTTGATACAGAGCAGACAGCAGTTCTTAATCCCACTCATGAAAATCTTGGTTTGAACTTACCCAAGAAATGTGTGTTCGCATTTCTTGGTGCTTACATAGATGAATATGCCAGTAAAAGTGATACCAAACAGGTATCCACTTTTGAGAGTGCAACGAAGCATTATCCCATTTACATCACCAAATACAAGGGTGAGGACATTGTGCTTTGTCAAGCACCCGTTGGTGCGGCAGCAGCCACACAGATACTTGATTGGCTGATTGGTTATGGTGTAAGAGAGGTAATCTCGGCAGGTAGTTGCGGTGCTCTGGAAAAGTTCCCCGAAAGTACATTCCTCGTACCAAACAAGGCTCTGCGTGATGAGGGAACATCTTATCACTATGCGCCCCCTTCTCGATTTGTGGAAATCAGCGAGAAGGCAAGAAAAGCAATTGAAGAAACCATTCTTGAGCATAGTATGAAATATCAGGAGGTTATAACCTGGTCAACGGATGGATTTTTCCGTGAAACCAAAGAAAAGGTGGCTTATCGCAAAAGTGAAGGCTGTGCAGTTGTAGAAATGGAATGTTCTGCTCTGGCGGCCTGTGCTGATTTCAGAGGGGCAACCTGGGGTATGATACTTTATACCGCAGACAGTCTTGCAGATGTTGACAAATACGACGAAAGAAACTGGGGCGGTAATGCATACGAATATGCACTTACGCTCTGCCTTGATGCGGTTATCAAATTATAAGAACAGTTAGAATCAATCTTTTTTTGTGATATAATTTTATTGAGGTGAATGAAATGAGGACTGAAAAAGAAATATACGATTTAGTTTTGAATTTCGCTTTTCAAGATGAGAGAATTAGAATTGTAACTCTTGAGGGGTCTCGCACTAATGTTAATATACCAAAAGACAATCTTCAAGATTATGATATTACTTTTTTTGTTATAGATATGGGAGAATTTTTGAAAAGCGATGACTGGCTTAGTGTTTTTGGTAACAGAATTATGATGCAAAAACCTGAAGATATGGAATTATTTCCTCCAGAAGAAAAAGGATTTTCTTATATAATGCTTTTTGATGATGGTGTAAAGATTGATTTAACTTTGTTACCTGTTTCAATGCTTGAGGAGTATCTTACTCGCGATAAACTTGTAAAAATCATGTTAGATAAAGATAATATGATTAAAACAGAAATAGTTCCCACAGATGAAGATTATTACATTAAGTGTCCAACAGAAAGAAAGTTTGATGACTGTTGTAACGAATTTTGGAATGTTGCAACATATGTATCCAAGGGCTTACTTCGTGGTGAAATACTATTTGCAATAGACCATATGAATGAAGTATTACGTCATGAGCTTCTTAGGATGATTAGTTGGTATGTCGGTACTGAAAAAGGATTTAATTTCAGTTTGGGTAAAAACTATAAATTTTTAGATAAGCATATTTCAAAAGAATTGTGGGATAACTTACTAAATACATATTCAATGAGTTCGTATGAAGAAATGTGGAAATCGTTTGATTTGTGTCTATGTTTGTTCAAAAAAATATCTAAAAAAGTGGCAGATTCACTTGGTTATAATTATCCTGATTATGATGAAAACGTTACAAAATATTTGGAAACACAAAAGAGAATTTCAAATAAATATCTTTATGGTAATAGGTATTGACAAATCTTGCTAATGTTTGTCAAGAAGATTTTTATGAAATTTTAGGTTAAAAAAGGGCAACTTTAATAAACCTACATATTGTAGATTTTCGAAAACATATGATATTTAGATAAGATTTATTTATACAGTTCCATCGCACGAGCATAGTAAATGCGGAGAAACTTATTTACGCCAGCCATTTTAGCTACGTTATAAGGCTTTCCTTCTTGCTCTTTTTTTAGGATAAATTGGTAGACGGGATCATCTTGTGGTTTTATCATCTTGAGAGCCTGCATGACCTCAAAACAAGCCTTTCGGAGGATGGCACTGCCGCGTTTGGATATATGGCGGTTCCTACTCTCAAACTGACCTGATTGATAAGGTGGTGCATCATTTCCAGCAAAAGAGTTAAGTGCTTTTCCGCTGTGGAAACGTCGAATATCTCCAATTTCAGCAAGGATTATCGGCCCAAGTCTGTCACCGACACCGGCCATCGACCGAAGCACTTTATATTCTGGTATGGTTTCCGCAATGTTCTGCATCTGCAGAATGATCTCATCTGCAGCATTTTGCGATGTTGCTAAGAGGTCAACGCATTGACTTTGTGCAAGCTGGATGTATGGGTCTTCTCCTCGGGTTGTAATACTGTTTTTAGCGAGCTCATATATTGCCAAACCTTTACTTGGAGCATGCCGATCACGGGTTTTTTTGACAAGAGTTGCATAGCTTGAAAGGAAACGTGTTTTACCCATTTTGGTGATTTCATCAAAAGATTTGAATCGTTTGATAAAGAGTAATAAAACGCACTGCTCGGGATTTCTGCTTTTCAAAGGTAGTATTTGGGTAATACCAGGCATTGTTTGATCCAGCAGATTAATCAGCTGAACTTTCGTATATGACACAGAAGAAATACGCTGATTGTACTGTCTTGATAAAAATTTAAGATCTTCATATTTTTGTTCCAGCGAGCTATAGGGAACAAGTTTATAAGATTTTTCAAGAGCATATGTGGCAATTCTGATAGCATCTTTTTTATCAGTTTTGGCTTTGTGGATTTCAACATCAGCATATTTTTTCATTTGATATGGATTGATGATGCAAACAGGAAATCCTTCTTGCTGAAGTTTTTTAAGTACCGGATAATGATAGTGACCTGTGTACTCCATGAGAATGGTGATAGGTTCATTAAAGGTACGTAAATAGTCAGTCAAAGCACACATATCTGACTGAGTGTGCATCATTGCATATGGCTTGACGAGAGTAGAGCCATCAGAATTTAAAATGGCAACAGTGCTTTTAGATTTTGAAACATCGATTCCGACAGCAATCATGGGGATACCTCCTTTTGTAGAATATTTGACTGGTTCCAGCTCTTCAGAATCTATTCATATTCGTTGGTTAAACGGGAGCATCTATATGTCCCAACTTGCTGAATCGAATTCAAGAAAATGAAGGCTGGCTGACACATTTGTTTGCGGGCGTGTTGTCCCAATTCCAAATTCCGTCAGCCAATCACCTTCATTATAAAGTAAAAGAGTGAAGGCTGCTGAGAACCTTCACTTATATATTACGAATTCCAATTTGTCGAACAGTTAGGAAAATAAGAATTTAGCGAAGGAGCGTAGTTGTATGAAAAAGAAAAAATTATTATTTGCAATATTATGTGCTCTGGGTAGTGGAACAGTAGGATTCTTTGCAAATCAGTTAACCGAGGTATATGGTTGTATATTATTCGGTATTGGTGTTGGCCTGATGGTCTATTCAATGATAAATTTAAGTAAGTAAATTCCAATTTATCGACTTCCCATTTTAGAGAATGTTCATAGAAAATTCGGAATGTCTTAATGGTAAAGTTGTAAAATGTTTGATATTGTAGTCACAATGCATAATGTAAATATTTACAATTTGGAGGTCGGTAGTATGTTAGAAAAGATAAAAAATATCATTGGGAAATCTATAGGTTTTCTTATTATAGTGGGAATTATCGTAGCCCTTGTTTCAGTAATCGCAATCTTTGGTGGTGCGTTGATGAAATTGTTTGGCTTTACATATCAGTCGGTTGGAAGCATTATTTTGTTCTTTGTAATATCGGGCATGTTTGCGTTCCCTATCGAGCTGTTTGTAAAGGCAATTCCTAAAGTTTTATTTTCACATTTCAAGAAAATAAATGAGTTAGAAGCAAAGATAATGTTTGTTGTATTAGATACCCTTTTATCTATGGTTATGTTCTCAACTGTTGATTATTTTATGAAGAGTGTATCTGCTACCCCTATATCTTTGTTTGTTGTATCATTTGTAATGTCATTGTTATGTATGAACGATGTAATTGAGGATAAGGACAATTAGGAAAATTCCAATTTAACGGGGAAACAATAATAAGACAAAAACAAATAAGACCGTCTGCTCGTTTATTGAGTAGACGGTCTTATTTGTTATATTTGAGAAAGTCATTGCGGTGTTCTTGATGATTGAATTGATAGCCTTGAGAACGGAGCAAGTCGCCTTTTATAGCTACAAGGTTAATGTCAGATCTTAAAGCTCTTGCAATCTGCTGAGTATCATAGCCACGTTCAGCTAACTCTATGAAGTCATCATCAGGTAGAGCTATTTGAGAAGCAAAGACATTTGCTTCAAACTCCATTCTGTTATCACGCATATCAAAGATGTTGAATTCCTTAAAGCCACCTACTTGGGTGGCTTCTTCTCTATGCAACGAGTCGTGTCCGAGTTCGTGCAAGAGTACAATCTTTTCCATCACCGGATGCAGATCGTTTTTAATGAACATAAAGCGATTACGCATTATGACCTTATATGCTCCACGTTGTCGATTGAATGGATAGTATAAGATTTCAACACCGAGTTCTCTCGCAATCTTATGAGGATCACGTGTTCCACAAAGGGCAACTATTTTATTTGCCTTTTTGACAATCTCAGAAGTGCAAACATACATTGGTTCTCACCCCTTTCATACACCTTTATATTATAAGTCTAACATAAGCAATGTCCCAAAAAACGGACTTATTCAGAACGGTGTTTTTTAGGAGTGAATTTTTTGTTATTCTGCTTTGCAATCCAATAGGCATCCTGAATGGCTTTCATCATTAAGTCCATATCTTCCTCTGCCATATCACCACCTGCAAAGAGTCCGGTTACTTCCTCGGTGAGCTGCTGCGCCTGCTTTGCACCTCTTGCGCCGTATTTCTCATTGGCTTGTGCTACGAGCATATCAGCATTACCAAGTAACTCATCGGTAGTGATAGTAAGTGCCTTTGCAATCTTCTCTGCAGCATCTAAACGAGGACGAGCAGTACCTGCTTCATATTTTTGGATCATACGGGCAGAAATTCCGGTAAGTTCAGAAAGCTGCACCTGAGTAAGACCTTTATCTTCTCTAAACTTTTTCAGTCTTTCATTGAATTTCATAATCATACCCCTTCGGCTATATTTTTAACATTTTCTTGAACACGAACTTTAATTCGTGAAAACCTATTGACACGAATTTATGTTCGTGCTATAATTTACCCACAACACGAATTTAAGTTCGTGCTTATATAATACACCACGAATTAGAGTTCGTCAAGGGGTTTTGCAAAAAATTCAAGAATTGAGGTGAAAAAATTGAGCCGTTCTATACTGCATTGTGATATGAACAACTTTTATGCAAGCGTTGAGTGTATGCTTGATCCTTCCTTGAAGAAATATCCCGTAGCAGTATGTGGCTCGGTAGAGGAACGACACGGCATTGTACTTGCAAAGAATTATGCGGCTAAAGCCTTTGGCGTTGCAACGGGCGATGCCGTGTGGCAAGCAAAGCAAAAATGCAAAGATTTAGTTATCGTTCCACCTCATTACGAAGAATATATAAAGTATTCAAAACTCGCAAGAAGCGTTTACGGTCGCTTCACAGACCAAGTAGAACCGTATGGTATGGATGAGTGTTGGCTTGATATAAGCGGCACAGAAAAGCTGTACGGCTCTCCTGAAAGGGTTGCAAACGAGATAAGAGAAACTATCAAGTTTGAACTCGGCTTGACTATCTCTGTCGGTGTTTCTTTTAATAAGATCTTTGCAAAGTTAGGCTCAGATATGAAAAAGCCTGATGCAATAACAGTAATAGAGAAAGATACCTTTAGAGATAAAATATGGGGACTCCCCGCAGCGGATTTGCTCGGTGTAGGTCGGGCAACGCAGCGTGTATTAGATAGCTACTGCATACGAACCATAGGAGATTTAGCCAATACCGATCCTGATTTTTTGAAAAGACGGCTCGGAAAAAACGGCGTGGCTCTTTGGCAATATGCAAATGGTAATGACCACTCCCTTGTCCATAATGCAGACTTTGTTTCGCCAATAAAGAGCGTAGGACACGGAATTACCACAGTAGAAGATTTGAAAGAAAACGAGCAGGTGTGGCCCGTTTTCCTTGAGCTAACCCAAGACATAGGACACAAACTTCGTGTTCATCAAAAGTGTGCGGATGGAGTCGCTATTCATATACGAGATAACACGCTTTTCTCAAAGCAATGGCAAATGAAGTTGGATATGCCTACACAGTCCCCAATGCTCATAGCCAAGACCGCTTTTAGTCTGTTTGAGAAAAGGTATGATTGGAGAAACCCGATTCGCTCAGTTACCATTCAGGCGATCAATTTAGTGCCACAAGACACGCCCCGACAGATTGATATGTTTACGAATGTTGCAAGAATTGAGAAATTGGAAAAGCTCGATTTATGTATTGAAACGATCCGACAGAGGTTCGGCAAGGACAGCATTAAAAATGCAGTCCTCTGTCAAAATCTAAGGATGCCACCTGAAAAGGCAGAACTTACAATGCCGACCGGAATGTTGAGTTAGGAGGTTGCTATGAATAGTATTGCTCAATCGGATAATCACGTTCCTTGCGGTTATATGGGTATGCTCGGTTGTAATGGTTATGAACAAATAGACGGCATTATCTGCTTAATCGCTAACGGAGATAATAACTTTCTGAATGAAGGAATTGTAGAGGGTTCGATTTTGTTTATAGACACAAAAAGCAAGTTCCAACAAGGACTACTCAATGTGTTTAAGTTCAAGTCGAATATTTCGCCCCAATACAAACTTTCAAGAAATAGAGTCGCAGGAGCAACGTTCTGTGGGAAAGTGCTTATGGCAATCAACCAATATTGATAGGAGAACACAACAATGGAAGATCGTAGAAAAGTGTATGTAGAGGTTAGAGCAAGACACCTGATTGACGGTACTTGCCGACCTGAGAGTATAAAGTTTGAAAATGACGAGGTTTACGAAATCGACCGAGTAAAGCACTGTTGCCGAGCAGCTTCTACTAAGGTTGGTGGAACGGGACTTCGCTACACCGTAATGATATGCGGTCAGGAAACTTATCTTTTCGATGAGGAAAACGGAAAATGGTTCGTTGAGGGTAAAAGCAGAGTTGCCACATAAGACACTCTTATTACTCTGTTTTTACAGAACCTCGATGTGTACGGCAAGTAACTTGATGAGGTGATGTAATTGAAAAATGATGTATGGACTCCGATCCCGATGTATTGCTCAAATTGTGGGCATCTAAATTACGGCTATCGGAATGAAGAAGGTAAAATTAAGTACGAATGCAAGAAGTGTAAAGTTGTTGCAGTACGAACTCAGAAAGGTCGCAGACACGACCGAATTGATATTTATGCCCCCGTTGGGCAAGTGCGCTACGAAACGTAACCGCACCTAATGTGAAAACTAAATACGGCAACACGACGGTAAGGTTGAGGTGAAACAGACTGCATAATTCCTTATCAGGTCAGTTGCTTTGAATACTATCGGTACGTTATACCAAACCTGCTATACGCTAATATGAGAGGCTGCCGACAAGACAGATAGCCATAGGCTAATTCTGTCTTGCCGGTGGCTTTTTTCATTTGGCAGACAAACAAAGGAGCTTCCGGCTGAGAAATCAGAAAGGAAGCTCTTTTTATGTACTTATTTAGCGGTTGGCTTTGTTTTCTTGCCAAATATCCCTGATCTCCACAGATTTTGAAAACTTACCAAATTCAAAATTTAAGGAGATTAAGAAATGAATAATACTATAATTTCTGCTCTTGATGAGCAATTCAAAAAAGATTGTAAAGTTATTAATCTTAACTACGAGTATCCCGGATATACGGGGATTGAGCAGTGGGCAATAATAACGGATTTGTCTGAAGATGAACTTTGCACAAAATACGTCGAACAAGTCGCTCCATATTGTCCGTACATTATATTAACAAATTCGTTTGGTGCAGTACGTGACATATACCGCAGAAATGAAAAGAAGCATCAAATGAGAGCTTCTCGAAGTATTGATGCGTTTAATTATGATGATGAACTGATTACATCTTTCCATCACGAGCTGATTGAGGCTTCAACAGAAGATTTGTTGTGTCAAAATCTTGAGATTTCAAGGCTTCGTGATGCGATTACAAAGTTACAACCCAAACAAAAAGAGCGTTTGATAAAATTCTTTTTCTACGGAAAAAGTTCTCGAACAATAGCTGCTGAAGAAGGAGTTGCATATAGTGCGGTTGATAAATCTATTGCTTGTGCAATAAAAAATTTGAAAAAATTTATGGATTAGGGTGTGCATTTGACCTCTCTCAGTGGGAATTAGTGAAGGGGTTGTTCAATTCCGGATACGTTCAAACCCCTTCCACTAATAATGGAAGATGAGGTTAATCCTATGAAAAATGCAAACATAACTAATGTAAAATGGGGCGAGATTTATCTTTGTGATCTCGGAAGCAATAAAGGTTCTGTTCAGTCGGGCAAAAGACCTGTACTTGTTCTTCAAAATAATATTGGAAACAATAATGGTCCAACTACTGTTGTTGCAACTATCTCAAGCGTTTTGAAAAAACTAAATCAACCCACACATATTTTACTTGATACATCTTGCGGATTAAGAGAGGACTCTATTGTAATGCTCGAACAGATCCGAACTGTTGATAAGGAAAAAGAATTGCTTGAATACATCGGTGAAGTTCGTGATGAAAAAACCATATATGCGATTAAGCAAGGTATTTTAACCGAATTTGGACTGATAAAAAGACCGCAACCAAGACGAACCGGATTGATTCTAACTCTATGCCCTAAATGCAGAGCCGAGTTTATGAGTGTTCCTGAAAATATTGTTCGCAGAGTAGATCCACTTCAGGTAGACAAAGAGAGGTGTGATAAATGTCAAACATCCTTTGGATATGATTATCTTATCATTAAAAAGAACCCTCGAAATACAAAGTCTGAGGGGTGTTGTGATGGATAAGAAAATCGACAAAACTTATGCGGTGATTGCTTTGGTAGAGATTTTGTATGAAGAAAAGCTAATCAACGAACCAACGTTAAAGGCAATTATACTACGGCTGCAAGACGAGCAATCGCACATTTCACAAACCTCTCAATAATTTCTATAATAGACTCAGAACAAAGGAGGTAATAAATATGTTAAATGTAAACAGTCCGCAAAGAGTTGGTAATCCTTATGCTTTTTTAGATCGCAACCGAACAAGAGATATGGTGTTTTATGGTCGTGTATCGACAGAACACGAAGCACAGTTATCTGCCCTTGAAAATCAAATCCAATGGTATGATGACCAAGCTAAGTACCATCCTAATTGGAATGTGATTGATAAATATATTGATGAAGGTATCACCGGAACTCAAGCGAAGAAAAGACCTGCCTTTTTGCAGATGATAGAGGATGCAAAAGCGGGAAAATTTGATCTTATTGTTACCCGTGAAGTATGTCGATTTGCCCGTAATACTGTAGATACTCTTGTTGCAACGAGAGAACTCAAAAATTTAGGCGTAGAAGTATACTTCGTTGAGGATAACATTTGGACAATGGATGGCGATGGCGAGCTTAGATTGACCATTATGGCAACTTTGGCACAAGAAGAAAGCCGTAAGGTTTCCGAAAGAGTAAAAGCAGGACAACAGATCAGCAGAATCAACGGCACGATTTATGGGTGTGGCAACATCCTCGGTTATGACCGTGTTGGAGATACTTATGTTAAGAACCCCGACCAATCCGAAACTGTTAGGATGATTTATGATATGTACCTTGATGGAAAAGGTACTATGGTTATTGCGAATGAACTTACTCGTCTGCAACGATTAAATGCTTCAGGCTTAGTCAAGTGGAACGCAGGAGTGGTTTCCCGTATTCTTAATAACCAAACATATATGGGGGTTATGGCATACGGCAAGTCGTATAGCAATAACTACTTGGAGCAAAAGAGAGTCAATAATCACGATGCTTCTACTTATATGTGTGTTAAAGCAGATTTTGAACCGATTGTATCAGAGGAAGAATGGTATAAGTGTCAAGAGATTAAAGCACGCAGAGTAAGGACTTCTTTTAAGAGTGCCAATGAAGCCACACAGAAGAAAAAAACCACTCACGGAATTAAGGAAAACAAAGACTTGTGGGGCAGTAAACTTCTCTGCACTTGCGGTCATTCTTTCAGAAAAAACAGATGGCATAAAAACAAAGGTATGCCTTGGTCGTATGGTTATCAATGTTACAACCAACTTAACAATGGTTCGGCAAGTCAACGAAGAAAAGCGGGAGCCGATGATACCGGATATTGCGACCAATCAATGATTGCCGATTGGAAACTTGAAATGATGGCTAAGATGATCTTTGAGCAGATATGGCAAGAGCGAAAAGAAACGGTTGATACAGTCTGCGAACTAATCAAAGAGTGTTATCAGGTTGAAAAACCTAAGAAGGTCAATCTAACCGGAATTGTAGCTCAAATAGAGCGTTATAAGAATAAGAAAAACACGCTGCTTGAAATGAGAACAGACGGTGAAATTAGCAAAGAGGAATATAAGGAGCAAAAAGAGAAAGTTGAAAAAGCTCTATTAGAACTCACGGAAGAATATGAGCGTATGCTTGCAACTGAAGATGCAATACAAAATCCTGATATATGTTGGGACGAAATACAATCTTCGCTTAATGCTATGATAGATTTTTCCAATCCGCAAATTGACCGACACATCATTCGTAAGTTTGTTTCTAAAATCGTGCCTAATGGTAGAAATCATTTCCGTTGGTATATGAATTTGGATGGAAAAGATACTACCACAATAGATATGGTAACAGAGGGCAGAAAAAGCAATGCAGTCATCAGCTTCAATGATGACGAGGAGGATAAACCTCCTCTACATATCGGGGATGTAATCGGTTTGACTGAATTACAACAATTTTTCCCGAACCTATTGAAAAACGAAAATCAAAATGGTATAATCTCAAACGTTGCTAAGTGTGGTAAAAAGTCATCCCTTGATGCTATACTGCACAGGCTGCTATTAAAGGCTAAGCGAAACAGCTTCATCCCCTGCAATATCAAGAGGGTTCTGATTGCTCATAAAGAGTAAAATTAAATGCTAAAAAGAGCCTATATCACCATTTTTGATGTTATAGGCTTTCTTTTTTAACTTAGTTGCTCTGTGTTAGTGTTGTGCTATATTCTGTAAGGAGTTATATAAAAACAAAAATGCGTAAAAATAATTTTAATAAAGTAATAAAAGTTTTACAGGTGGTTACAATAATATTTATGCTTGCAATGCTTATTGCGATGCTTATAATTATGAAGAAATTTAATATCAGCATTGGAAATGCTGCCGAGCTTTCTTCATACATAAAGGGTGGCACTCTTACGGTAGCGTTTGTTATTATTGCTTTTATTGTAATTAAGTCATTTGCTCTTATTTTTCCGCCGGCAGTAATTTTTGCTGTTTCAGGTCTTCTTATTGACAACGTTTTTGTTGCGATAACTGTTAATTTTATCGGCATTGCATTGAGCGTTATTCTTCCTTATTATTTTGGAAAATTTGCCGGCAAAGATCTGCTTGATGCACTGAAAGCACGTTTTCCCAAAGTAAAAAAGCTGGATGATTTTGCAGGCAAAAATGAATTTATGGTAGTTTATGTTGCCAAAGCCTCAGGTATAGTTCCATCAGATTTACTCAGCGTAATCTATGGTGCCATGAATGTCAATTTTTGGAAATTCTTTTTAGCTTCAAATCTCGGCATGCTTCCATTCAACATTCTTTTTACCGTTCTTGCAAATAAGGGAGACCTTTCAAATCCTTACAGTCTTTTATATATTATTCCTATCCCAATATTTGTTATTATAATGAGTGTTGTAGCCAAGAAAATGACAGCAAAAAAAGAAGCGTAAAAAATTAAATATAGAATCATATAAATAAAAAAGGCTTTTCCCGTGGCGTGTTTGCCTTACTGATGACGAAATCGCCGCTAATCAGGAAAATTTGATATCTATATTGACCTTGTAGGTAAAATCCTGCAAGGTCTTTTTTTACTAAAACCTTGCTATTGACATTCATGCTTATTTGATTTATAATTATTACAACTGATAACAATTAGCAATAACTATAATGAGTGATAGAAATGAAAAACAAAAGTTTTCAATATCCTTTTCCCACACATAATGACAATTTTTTTGATAAAGATAAAAGCGGAGACTTAAACACTGTTGAAACTGTTTTCCGAGATGCACACCTAAATGAAATAAATCAAAAAGCCGAAAAAGAAGAAACCCCAAAAAGCAGTATTGCATCTAACAATAAAGAGAAAACCGCAGAAAGAAATAACGGTAATATATTTGCAATTATAGCCGTTGTAATCTCGTTGATTTTGATTATTTTGAAACTCTTATTCCGGTAAAATAATTATCTAATATTGACTTTGCAGGAGCAATCCCGCAAGGTCATTTTTTTGTTAAAAACTTTGCAACACAGCCTTTGTAATATAAAAACTAATATGTCTGTTTCTTTATTCGCATATTTGAAAGGTGTCGCTTAAATGCGGCACTTTTTTATAACGGCAATAATAATTAACCGGCTGTAATATATTGACAAAGCCTTTATTTGTTGATATTATATGAATAATCAGCAGTAGAATTTCTTTTGAAATGGTGATAAATATGAAAAAAGTTGACAACGCCTCATTATTGACCTTTTTGGAAAATGAAAATCTAACCAAAAATTATTATGAGTGCGTAAATATTGTCAATGCAGGCAAACCGTCATATGCAATCAAAAGCGTCTCTTATTTTACAAAGGATGGCACGCCTTCAAGCAGTTATATCTCATTATGTGAAAACATATACAATGAGTTGACCGTCGAAATCAAAACTGATGATATTGATTTGATTTATGATGCTTTTTGCGAATTGAGAAAAACATCAAGGAAATATAAAACAATCAGAATGGGTGCTGATTCTTCTGATTTTTTTGAAACTCAGGTTTTTAAGAAATTCTGCAAAATCAAAAAAATATATACCGGTGAATACGGAGTTTTTGCACAACTTTCAAAAGACGATATACCTAAAATAAATATTCCCGAAAACATAAAAGTTGAACTCGTAACGGAAACTGAAAAATCGCAATTTATCACCTATGATAACAAGGTTTGGGACGGACTTTCATCGTTAATTAAATATGGGAATGATACGGATAGGTTGTTTTTAATAAAGGAAAATGATTATATCTGCGGTTATTTAGTGGCAAACAATTCATACGGGAATATCTATGACATAGCCCATATATTTGTTTCGGAAGAACACAGAGGAAAAAATTTCGGTAAATATCTTACTGTAACTCTTTCAAAATATTGCTATGACAAAGGCTATATTCCGCACTACGGTATTGCCGTTTCAAAGCCTTCCGAAGCGGTTGCAATAAAAAGCGGATTTGCAGAAATTTACAGGCGACATTATGTTGATGTAAAATTCCGTTTTTTGACAAGGTAACAAATATATATTGCTTGCTGTATTCTTGAAGTGTCGCTCAAAAACGGCACTTTTTAATTTCTTATGAATATTAGAAAAAAACTCTTGACAAATTAACTCTAATATGTTAGAGTATGCTTGTAACCTAAGAAGCACCAATATTCCGACAAGAACATTTTAATGACTAAAAGAGGAGCGAACTAAAATGAGCAAATCAAAGAAAAAACGCGGAATTCTTATATTTCTTTCTGTACTTTTGACAATTCTTATAATTTCGGCTGCATCCTTGAGTTTTTATCTGCTACGACCGTTAAAGTTCTCCGATGCAGAAATAATTGTTAAAAATTTTGACTATCAACCACATTTTGACAGTCTTGTGCGTCAGTACAATTCCGGAAGCGGTGTCAGTTTTAAGAACGAACGCTGCTCCTTTGTTTCGGCTGATATGAATGATTATTGCGAGGTCAATGTCAACGTGGATGTATATAACAGAACAGGGATAGATGCATTTGTTAATTACATTTATCCGATTACTGACAATGATTTTGTTATTTTCGGAATTATTCCCGTTGCCACAATGCAAGCACCCGCAAANNTTTCGGAATGTTACAGTACATTCATCTGCCTAAAAAATGATAAAACTGAAGAAGAAATTATTGACGCTCTGTCTGCAATGGATTATAAGATAATATTCGGAAACAGCGTTTTCAGAGAAAACAGTCAAATAATTCATTTTTAATAAAATTGATTTAATTTGATATTGTGTATTATTATAGAAGTATTCTCGATTAAGTTCGTATAAAATGAAAGGACGGAATACATAATGAAAAAAATTATTGTTTTGTTTGTTGTCGTACTATGTTTTGCAATTCTGACGTCATGCAAAACAGTCAAAGAGCCGGATATATCAACATTCGGTGACTCGGAAATTAACGCTACGACAGGATATGATGACGGACTGCCGCAAAAGGCGATGATTTATTATAATGATTGCCTATATGAAGCCGATTTGTATTTTTTCTTACTTGAAGAAAACGGGGGATATGTTGTAGTTCCGGATGCAAATAAAAAAGAAGTATATGAACAAAAACACACTCTTGCCCCCTGCGGTAAAATAGAAAGCGTCATCAACACCGTACCAAACGAAAATTTTGTCGGTTACTCAGTAAAAGAGGGTGCACCCATGTTCACGGATGAACTTGGAAATCTTTTTATTCAGACAGACGACATTCTGAGAGCGTTTGCAGTAAAACCTTAAAGACGAAAAATCATAATGAATCAGAGGAAGGAGGGTTATGATTTGGATATACCAAAGATATTTGAAAGCGAATATCGCTTTTGCCTTATTTTGTGGGAACATGAGCCTGTAAAAAGTCGCGAACTTGTGGAATTGTGCAAGGAACAACTCGGATGGAAGCCGACAACGACATATACGGTCATAAAACGTTTGTCGGAACGTGGTGTATTGAAAAATGAAAACACGGTTGTAACTTCGCTTGTAAGCAAAGAGCAAGTACAGGCTGCCGAATTAAATGAGGTTGTGGAAAAGACTTTTGAAGGCTCGTTGCCTGCGTTCATTGCGGCATTTACAAAGCATCAAAAAATTTCCGAAAAGGAGATTGATGAAGTTCAGAAAATGATTGACCGCCATCGGAAGGAGCATCAAAATGAGTGAGTTCTTTTTAAGCATTGTCAATATGAGTATATCGGCAAGTTGGATTGTGCTTGCTGTGTTGCTTTTCAGACTTCTTTTCAAAAAAGCACCTAAATGGATAAGGGTAGTTCTTTGGGGAATTGTTGCGGTCAGGTTAGTTTTTCCATTCTCTTTTGAAAGTATATTAAGTCTTATTCCGAATGCAAATACAATTAGTCCCGATATTATGACACAGGAAAATCCGAAAATCAATACGGGCGTAACAATCGTAAACAATGCAATATATTCAATTATCAGAAGTTCGCCAACTTACTACGGCGAAACAAGTGCAAACCCTTTACAAAAAATCATTCCTGTTCTTGCTGTTATTTGGGTTGTCGGAATTATCGGCTTGATTGTTTATACTATTGTAAGTTACTTTCGTCTTAAGAAAAAGATCGGAACGGCGGTTTTGCTTCGGGATAATATCTATCAAAGTGAGAATGTTGTTTCGCCCTTTGTTTTGGGAATTATAAAACCTAAAATTTACTTGCCGTTTAATCTAAGCGAGCAGGATATGAAGCACGTTATTACTCACGAACAAGCACATATAAATCGTAAAGACCATTTTTGGAAACCGCTTGGTTTTCTTATCCTGACTTTACATTGGTTTAATCCGCTTATCTGGCTTGGTTATGTGCTTCTTTGCCGAGATATTGAGCTTGCTTGCGATGAAAAGGTCGCAAAAGAATTAAATACCGAACAGCGTGCGGATTATTCTCAGGCACTCTTAACTTGCAGCGTAAACAGAAGAATGGTTGCCGCTTGTCCTCTTGCATTTGGTGAGGTTGGGGTAAAAGACAGAGTGAAATCAATATTGAGTTATAAAAAGCCTGCGTTCTGGATTATTATTGTCGCTTTTATCGCAAGTATTGTTCTTGCTGTCTGTTTCCTGACAAATCCCGAAACTTATTCAAATATCAGCGTAGAGATGTCCTCATTTATCGAGGAGCAAATAATAGAACATAATCACGGAAAATATTTAAGCGGAGAATTTTATTGTGCCGACTTTAAGATAATAGGCACAGAGAAAACCAAAGAAAATACTATTCTTTATATGTTTGCCTTGTATAACGAATTTAGCGAAGAAGGCGGAAAAATACAGAAAGAAAGCGGTAGTCTTATTCCGATTGCCATGACAATTGAAGAAAAAGACGGAGAATTTTCTTTGGTTGAATATTGGGAGCCGAGGGACGGCGAATTACTTGTAACTGATATACGTGAAAAGTTTCCCAAATATTTACGTAAAAAAGCATACCAAGATTATTTCTATTCCGACGAATTACGGGGAAACTGCAAAAAGAAAGCCGAAGTATATTTTGCTTTAAGCAGAACTTATGGTTATGATGTAGCACCCGAAATGACCTTTATCGGCAAACAACTGACACTTGAAAATGTGAAATCTCTTTCAAAAAAAGGTAATGAATTACGCTGGAAAGATTTTGACGGTTTTTCTTATTTCGTTACAGGCTCGGGCTTAAATATTCGACATTATATTATTGATGACCTTTTCTCTTTGCTTATCGGCGGTACATCGCCCGAAGAAGATGCCATGTATTTCTATCTTCAAGCAAACGACGGCTCGGAAGATCGTATTGATATTCGCACCGATGATGTAGATGCCTTTATCCAAGAACACAAAAATAACGCGAAGGTTCAGAATGTTAATTGGGAATATTCGGTCTGCTGTGTAGATAACGACGGAAACAGTTTTGAAAAAATGACAGAAATCGGCGGCGTGCCACCTAAGGCATATTTAAGCAGCATAAGATATTTGGCGAATGTTAAAATTACAAGTGTCGGCGAGTTAAACGATTTTAAGAATAAGATGAGTTCAACTATGAATTTCAGTCTCACTGATTCAGGCAACTTGTCATTTAATGAAATATCGAAAGAATATTCAGATGAATATTTTAAGACATCAACCTTATTCCTGATTTATACCTCTGAAGAAACATACAACAGTAAATTTTCAGTTGATTATGCAAGCAAGTCGCTCGGTGTCTTATCTTTTGGAATAAAGGAAACTGCTGTTTCTTATAGTGACGAAATGTCACGCGGTTGGCTTATTTGTATCGGTGTGCCGAACGAAGATTTACAAAATGTTAATTCGGTTGATGCTCGGATCAGCACACAGATTATTGATGACTTAATATGGACAACATCTACTAATTTTTTGAGAGTTCATACTTTCAAAGAATCCAAAGATGAAATTAAACCTCATTTTGTTCTTTTTGAAGACGGAAGTTTTAATTTCACATTTTCTGCGGTCAGTGATTATTTTGGTGTCGGCTCTTATGTTTTGAAAGACAACAGATTAACATTGAAAACCGATGACGGCAAATACGTTTATTGTTTTGATTTAGTTGACGATACAATGGTTTTTGATGCTGAGGCTTCATCTGAGGAACTCTGGTTTTCCGGTATGTATGACGGCTGTGTTTTTGAATAAAAAGGATTTTATCACTTAATAGTAAGGAAATAACCTGATTAAATAAATAGAGGTCTGCCGAAACAGACCTTTATTTGTTTGAAAATTGTTATAAAACTGAAAAGGCGATGAATTTAGAACAAACCGGAAATTTTACTGTTTTCATCAACATCAATTTTCTCGGCGGCAGGGACTTTGGGAAGTCCGGGCATAGTCATTATATCACCCGTCAGAACTACGATAAAGCCTGCTCCGGCTGATACTTTGACATTTTTTACCGTTACGGTAAAGTCGGTTGGTGCACCGAGCTTTGTTGCATCGTCGGACAAAGAATACTGAGTTTTAGCGATACAGACAGGGGCGTTTGAAAAACCTAAACTTTCAAGTTGTTCAATCTGTTTCTTTGCATTGGGCATAATATTAACTTCGGTGCCGCCATAAACTTTTTTGACGATTGCTTCAATCTTTTCGATGATAGAAAGGTCTTCGGAATATGAAAAAGTAAAAGCAGAATTATCCTCCTCACAAAGACGGACAACCTCATTTGCAAGTTCAATTCCGCCTTCCCCGCCGTTTGCCCAAACGGTTGAAAGAACGGTATTTACACCGAGAGCCTTGCACTCGTTGATAATAAATTCTATCTCTTTATCTGTATCGGTCGGGAAACGATTGACGGCAACAACGCAAGGAAGATTAAATACTTCTTTGATATTTTTTACATGACGGAGAAGATTGGGTATTCCCTGTTTAAGAGCGTTAATATCCTCGCTGTTAAGTTGTTTTTTGTCAAGTCCGCCGTGCATTTTCAAGGCTCGGACGGTTGCAACAATGACGACGGCATTCGGACGTATTCCGGACATACGACACTTAATATCAAGGAATTTTTCAGCACCTAAATCAGCACCGAAACCTGCCTCAGTAACAGCATAATCGCCGAGTTTCATTGCCATTTTTGTTGCAATAACGGAGTTGCAGCCGTGAGCAATATTGGCAAAAGGGCCTCCGTGTACGAAAGCGGGAGTAGCCTCCAAAGTCTGAACAAGATTAGGTTTTATAGCATCTTTCAATAAAGCTGTCATTGCACCGACTGCACCCAAATCACCTGCGGTTACGGGTTTATCATCAAAAGTATAGGCGACAATAATTTTTGATAACCTTTCCTTTAAGTCGGTTATTGAATCGGAAAGACAAAATACTGCCATTATTTCGGAAGCAACGGTAATATCAAAGCCGTCCTCACGAGGAACACCGTTTGCCTTGCCGCCCAAACCGTCTGTTATAAACCGAAGTTGGCGGTCATTCATATCAACGGCACGTTTCCAAGTGATTTTTCGAACATCAATACCTAAAGCATTTCCCTGATGAATGTGATTATCAAGCATTGCGGCAAGGAGATTGTTGGCAGCACCGATAGCATGAAAATCTCCGGTGAAATGAAGATTTATATCCTCCATCGGAACTACTTGTGCATATCCGCCGCCGGCCGCTCCGCCTTTTACACCGAAAACGGGACCCAAAGACGGTTCACGTAAAGCAACAACGACCTTTTTCCCTATCTTTTTAAGCCCGTCAGCAAGACCAATAGTTGTTGTAGTCTTGCCTTCACCTGCCGGAGTGGGAGTTATGGCGGTTACCAATATAAGTTTTCCGTCTTTTTTTGTTTCGTCATTTAATACGGACAAGTCAATTTTTGCCTTATAATTCCCATATTGTTCAACTTTATTTTCATCAATTCCCGCAGCAGCAGCAATATTAAGAATATGTTTCATTTTGCACTGCTGAGCAATTTCTATATCGGTTAAATATGCCATAATTTTCTCCTACTTAAAATATTTTACTGCCGCTTCAAACATGCGGATGTCGTAGTTTCCGGGAACATTTTTATAAAGTCCTTTGCCTACACGCTCGCTGTGTCCCATCTTGCCGAATACTCGACCGTCGGGAGAGGTGATACCCTCAATCGCACACATGGAATCGTTGGGATTGAACCAGATGTCATTTGTTACGTTACCCAAATTATCGACATATTGAGTGGCAATCTGTCCGTTTGCTTCAAGTTCGTTTAATAATTCGGGAGGACAAATAAACCTGCCTTCACCGTGTGAAATGGGAACACTTACAATATCACCGACATTCATAAGACTGAGCCACGGAGATTTATTTGAGGAAATACGAGTACGAACAATTCTTGACTGATGGCGGGCAATGGTGTTAAAAGTAAGTGTCGGGCAGTTTTCATCGGTATCAATAATTTTGCCGAACGGCACCAAGCCTAATTTAATCAGAGCCTGAAAACCGTTACAGATACCGCATATAAGACCGTCGCGATTATCAAGCAAGTCTGTTACGCCGTCTTTAATTGCGGCATTTCTGAAAAATGCAGTAATGAATTTCCCTGAGCCGTCGGGTTCATCGCCGCCGGAAAAACCGCCGGGAATGAATATCATCTGAGCATCTTTGAGTTTATTTGCAAAGGTTTCAACCGAGCGAGAAATATTATCGGATGTCAAGTTGTTGACGATGAAGATTTCAGGTTCTGCACCGGCATAAAAAACCGCTTTTGAACTGTCATATTCGCAGTTTGTTCCGGGGAAAACGGGAATTATTATCTTCGGTTTTGCAAATTTGACTGAGGGTGCTTTGTATTCCTTTTCGTCCTTAACCTCATAAGCACAAGTGCGATTTAAGTTCTCACTTTGTTCAATATCGGCAGGAAAAACACTCTCAAGTTTGTTTTCGTAAATATCAAAAAGTTCATGGTGATCAACTTTTTCGCCGTTAAATGTGAAATAATCGCTTGCTCTTGTTGTTCCGAGCAGAATTACATCTTCAACATCATCGGTTACTTCTAAAATAAATGAGCCGTATTTATAGGAGAATAAGTCGTTTAAGGAAAGATTATCAGCAAAATCAAAACCGCCTGCCGCACCTAATGACATCTTAAATATTGCCTCGGCGATACCGCCCATGGTGGGAGTATAGGCTGATTTTACAACACCTTTACGCATTAAGGACGTAACTTTTTCAAATAAAGTTAAAAGGGATGTTGCAACGGGGAGACCGTTTTTATCATATTCGGGAGCCAATAACACAACCTTATTGTCGGGATTTTTGAAATCATTTGAAATGATGTTTTCAACTTTATCGGTTGTTACGGCGAAAGACACCAAAGTCGGAGGAACATCCAAATCCTCAAAAGAGCCACTCATTGAGTCTTTACCGCCGATTGAGGCTATACCCAAATCAAGTTGAGCCTTAAAAGCACCCAAAAGAGCGGCAAGAGGCTTGCCCCAACGCTTTTCATCGGTGCGAAGTCGCTCAAAATATTCTTGGAAAGTAAGATAGACATCTTCAAATTTTGCACCAGTTGCAATGAGCTTACAGACAGATTCAACAACTGCGAGATATGCACCGTGATAGGGACTTTGCTCGGTGATAAAGGGATTATATCCCCATGACATCAAAGAACAATCGTTTGTATGACCTTTTTCAACTGAAATAAGGTGTACCATGCTCTGAATGGGCGTAAGCTGATTAAAGCCGCCAAAGGGCATAAGGACTGTTCCTGCACCGATTGTAGAGTCAAAACGTTCTGAAAGTCCGCGTTTTGAGCATATATTCAAATCGCCGACTAATTTTTTATAGTTTTCCGCAAAACTGCCTTCAAATTCTTGTTTTTTGAGTGAGGGAGCAACGGGAGCGACATTTATGTGCTTTTCAGCACCGTTTGAATTTAAGAATTCTCTTGAAATATCAACAATTTTCTTGCCGTTCCAATTCATGACAAGGCGAGGATTTTCGGTTACAACGGCAACGACGGAAGCATTCAAGTTTTCACTTGCGGCAAGTTTCAGAAATGGGTCAATATTTTCTTTTTCAATTACAACTGCCATTCTTTCTTGCGATTCGGAAATTGCAAGTTCGGTACCGTCAAGACCTTCATATTTTTTAGGCACTTTGTTAAGGTCAATTTCCAAACCGTCGGCAAGTTCGCCTATAGCAACAGACACACCGCCTGCACCAAAATCGTTACAGCGTTTTATCATTCGACACGCTGTCGGGTTTCTGAATATTCTCTGAAGTTTGCGTTCTTCGGGAGCGTTACCTTTTTGAACTTCAGCACCGCAAGTCTCAACCGATTCGGTTGTATGAGCCTTTGAAGAGCCTGTCGCTCCGCCGATACCGTCACGACCGGTTGCACCGCCCAAAAGAATAACAACATCGCCGGCTTGGGGGACTTCACGACGAACATTGCTTGCGGGAGTTGCTGCGATTACAGCACCAATTTCCATTCTTTTTGCGGCATAACCGGGATGATAAATTTCATCAACTATACCGGTTGCAATTCCGACTTGGTTACCGTACGAAGAATAACCGGCTGCTGCGGTAGTAACGATTTTTCTCTGCGGTAATTTGCCGGGAATAGTTTTAGAAACGGGAACTGTCGGATCGGCTGCACCCGTAACACGCATCGCGGCATAGACATAAGAACGACCTGAAAGCGGGTCACGGATTGCACCGCCGATACAGGTTGCCGCACCGCCGAAAGGTTCGATTTCTGTCGGATGATTGTGCGTTTCGTTCTTAAAGAGTAATAACCAATCCTGCTTTTCGCCGTCAACTTCAATCTGAATTTTTACCGTGCATGCATTGATTTCTTCGGACTCATCAAGTTTCGGGAGTTTGCCTTGTGCTTTGAGATATTTTGTTGCGATAGTCGCCAAGTCCATAAGGCAAATCGGCTTTGTTCTGCCAAGTTCTTTGCGAATATTGATATAGTCGTTATAAGCATTTTGAAGCAAATCATCTTCAAATTTTACATTGTCAATAGTGGTTAAAAATGTTGTATGACGACAATGATCAGACCAATATGTGTCAATCATACGAATTTCCGTAATAGTCGGGTCTCGTTTTTCGCTCCTGAAATATTCCTGACAAAAGGCAATATCGTCATTGTCCATTGCAAGACCGTAGTCATCTACAAATTGAGCAAGTTCGTCTGCGGTTAAATCGCAAAAGCCGTCAAGTGTTTCAACCGTTTCGGGAATTTCATAATCAACTTTCAGAGTTTTTGGAGTTTCTAAAACCGCATCACGAGCCTCAACGGGGTTTATTACATATTTCTTAATCTCTGCAATATCATCTTGGGTTAAATCACCGCTTAAGACATAAACTTTTGCGGAACGAATAAGCGGACGTTCGCCCTGAGAAATAATCTGAATACATTGAGCGGCTGAATCGGCTCTTTGGTCAAACTGTCCGGGGAGAAATTCAACGGCAAAAACATGGTCGTCTATATCATCAATCGAACTGTAAGTTAAGTCAACCTGAGGTTCGGAAAAAACAGTTTTTACCGCATAATCAAAAAGGTCTTTATCAATATTTTCAGCAAAATAACGGTTGATTACACGAACAGCCGAAAGATTTTTTATCCCTAAAAGATTAACGGCATCGGACAAAAGAGCATTCGCCTCGTGGGCAAATTCACTCTTTTTTTCAACGAAAATCTTATATACCATTTTTACACCTCTAATGCTTTCTTTCCTATGTCGTGGCGGTAATATGCGTTGTCAAATTTAATTCTTTCAACTTTTTCATATGATAATTTTATTGCATCTTCCAAAGTGTCGGCAATGCTTGTTACACCGAGAACACGACCGCCCGATGTAACCAATTTTCCGTCTTTAATCGCAGCACCTGCCACATAAACACTGTCTTTTATATCTTCGGGGATTGTGATTTCAAACCCTTTTTCATAAGATGCAGGATAGCCGTCTGAAGCCATAATTACGCAAGCGGCGGATTTTTCAGAGAATTTTACATCAATCTTGTTAAGCGTTCCGTTTGAAACATTTTGCATAATCTCAAATAAATCTGTTTGGAGTAAAGGTAAAACAACCTGCGTTTCAGGATCGCCGAAACGACAGTTATATTCAATTACTTTTGCTCCGTTGGGGGTAAGCATAAGACCGAAATAAAGACAGCCTTTGAAAGTTCTGCCCTCGACATTCATTGCATTCATCGTAGGAATGAAGATTTTTTCCATACATTCATCGGCAACCGCTTTTGTGTAATACGGATTGGGAGCGACAGTACCCATACCGCCGGTATTAAGACCTGTATCATTGTCGCCTGCACGCTTATGATCCATGCTCGAAACCATCGGAACAAGAGTTTTTCCGTCGGTAAAGGCTAAAACGGAAACTTCGGGACCGCTTAAAAATTCTTCAATAACAATAGAATCTCCGCTTTTTCCGAACTGCTTGTCCTGCATAATGGAAATTATCGCATTTTTTGCTTCTTCTCTGGTTTCTGCGATAATTACACCCTTGCCCAAAGCCAGACCGTCAGCCTTAACAACTGTGGGGATAGGACAGTTTTTTATATATTCCAAAGCCAAATCAATATCCGAAAAAACTTCATAAGCCGCCGTAGGAATATTATATTTTTTCATCAAATTTTTAGAGAAAACCTTGCTACCCTCAATAATTGCAGCATTTGCCGTCGGACCGAAACAAGGAATACCTATTTCGTTTAATCTGTCAACCGCACCCAAAACAAGCGGATCGTCGGGAGCGACAACGGCGTAATCAATCTTGTTTTCGCCTGCGAATTTTACAATACCGTCAATGTCTGTGGCACTGATGTTTACACAAGTTGCATCTTCAGCAATACCGCCGTTGCCGGGCATTGCTATAATTTCGGTTATAGTCTTATTCTCTTTGAGTTTTTTAATAATAGCGTGTTCCCTGCCGCCTGAGCCGATAACTAATACTTTCATACAATCTCCAATCAATGATGGAACAATCTCATTTTCGTAAATGCCATTGCAATATCATATTTATCACAACATTCAATAACCGCGTCATCACGAATTGATCCGCCGGGTTCGGCGATATATTTTACACCGCTTCTGTATGCTCTTTCAATATTATCACTAAATGGGAAAAATGCGTCAGAACCTAAAGCAACACCGTCAATAGTTTTTAGATATTCCGTCTGTTCTTCTTTTGTAAACGGCTCGGGTTTTGATGTAAAATACTTTTCCCAATTTCCGTCAGCACAGACATCTTCTTCGTTTTGGTTTATATAGCCGTCAATGACGTTATCTCTGTCGGGTCTGCCGAGATTTTTTTTGAAAGGAAGATTTAATACCTTGTCGGCTTGACGTAAAAACCACGTATCCGCCTTCGAGCCTGCAAGACGAGTACAATGTATACGGCTCTGCTGTCCTGCTCCGACACCTATTGCCTGACCGTCATAGGCAAAACAAACTGAGTTGGACTGTGTATATTTAAGTGTAATAAGTGCAATAATCAAGTCCCGAACGGCGGATTCGGGGATATTCTTATTTTTCGTAACTATGTTTGAAAGCAGGGCTTCGTTAATTTCAAAATTGTTCCTTCCCTGTTCAAAAGTAATTCCGTAAACCTGCTTTGTTTCTATTTCTTCGGGTACATAATCGGGATCAATTTCAACTATATTATAATTGCCTTTACGCTTAGTTTTCAATATTTCAAGAGCATCCTTATCATAACCCGGGGCGATAATTCCGTCGGAAACCTCACGAGCAAGCATTTTTGCGGTTGTAACATCACAGACATCCGAAAGAGCAACCCAGTCGCCGAAAGAACACATCCTGTCCGTACCTCTTGCTCTTGCATAAGCACAAGCCAAAGGAGAATCGTCAAGACCTTCAATGTCATCAACAAAGCAGGCTTTTTTAAGTTTATCTGAAAGTTTAATTCCGACTGCCGCCGAAGTGGGGCTTACATGCTTAAAGGAGGCAACGGCAGGCATATTGAGAGCCGCTTTGATTTCTTTTACCAACTGATATGAGTTAAAAGCATCAAGGAAATTGATATAACCGGGCTTGCCGTTTAATATTTTAATCGGCAAATCTTCGCCGTTTGCCATATAAATCTTAGAAGGCTTCTGATTTGGGTTGCAACCGTATTTTAATTCAAATTCTTTCATTATGCTCTCCTCATTTATTCTTATTGATTAGTCTGTTTTCGATTTCTCCGTTTTTCAAGTCGATATATCTGACATAAAGAGAAATTTTGTTGTCGTCATCAAGTGCATTCCAAAGTTTTTCGGTAAAACTGTCAATGCAATTTTCTATTTCAATTCGCTCCGGCTCGCCTTGGAAGGTCGGAATGGGGTTACCGTCGCAAACATAGGTGTGAATAAAATGTCCTAAACCCGCTTTTGAAGGATATGAAAACAAGTATCTTGCACAATCGGAGCCTATTTCATCAATGCTCTTTAATATGCTCATCTGATAAGAAAAATCATTGTTATTGAAAGTAAGCATACCGGAAATTCGGGGGGTTAAATTCGGTGCATCCGGCTCAAATTCACGGCTTTCAAGCGATTTATTGAAAGATAAACCTGATTTAATACCGTCAAATATGGTATCGGTCTGATCGCCGTTTGTAACAATGAGATTATTTTCATATTCACGAATAGCGGCATAAATAATCAAACTCGGATCTTCAACCTTGCTTTTATCAAAAGGCTCGGTAAAAACGGAATTATCACGCTCAACAAATATACGATTTCTTGAATTTGCGGAACGTCCCATAATAAAGTAAGCGACAACAGCCTTTTTTGAATCGGGAGTTTTGCCGATGATTATACCGCGACCGACATAAGTGTTACCCTTGATAAGTTCATCAACCGTGTTTATCTTATAAATATCCATAACCTTCTCCAAAATATTTTTTCCTACATCTCGCTTGCGACTTTTTCAATCGCTTTTGGCAAAATTATCCATTCAGCCTCTTGCATAACTCTTTTTTGTAATGTTTCGGGAGTGTCGTCGTCCTTAACTTCAACGGCTTTTTGCATTATGATTTTCCCGCCGTCGGTGATTTCGTTGACGAAATGTACCGTTGCTCCGGTAACTTTTACACCTTTTTCCAAAGCGGCTTCGTGAACCTTAAGTCCGTAAAAACCGTCTCCGCAAAATGACGGAATAAGGGAGGGGTGAACATTCAGAATTCTGTTCTCAAAATGCGAAGTGAAACGCTCGCTTAATATCGACATAAAACCCGCAAGCACAATTAAATCAATGTTTGCATTTTCAAGTGCTTCAATTATTTTCGCTTCAAAATCATAAGTATCAGCAGAATCTTTTTTAAGTATAGTTTTTGTTGCTATGCCCGCATTTTCGGCACGGGTTAAAGCATAAGCATTTTGATTATTTGAAATAACCAAAACAACTTTACCTGATTTAATAACACCGTTGTTTTGTGCGTCAATAATTGCCTGCAAATTCGTGCCGCCGCCGGAGACCAATACTGCAATGTTTTTCATACTATTCTAAAATAATCTTGCTGTCGGTGTTTTCTATTATCTCGCCGATAACATAGGGGTTTTCGCCATTTGCAGTAAGTATTTCAATTGCGGTATCAACCTCATTTTCGGGAACGACAATACTCATTCCGACACCCATATTAAAGGTATTGAACATATCATGTTCGCTTATATTGCCAATCTTCTGAATAAGATTGAATATCGGTAAAATTTTAACCGCAGATTTGCTGATTTTTGCACAAAGCCCGTCGGGAATGCTTCTCGGAATATTCTCATAAAAGCCGCCGCCTGTGATATGAGAAATTCCCTTGACATTAACTTTTTCAAGAAGTGCAAGAACGGGTTTTACATAAATTTTAGTTGGTGTAAGGAGGGTTTCTCCAATACTTTTTCCGCCAAGTTCTTCAACGGGAGATTTAATATCAGTATTTTCAACATCGAAAACCTTGCGGACAAGCGAAAAACCGTTTGAATGAACACCGCTTGAGGGTAGAGCAATAACAATATCACCTGCTACCATTGTTTTGTTGTCAATAATTTTTGACTTATCAACAATTCCCGTGCAATAACCAGCCATATCATATTCGTCTTCGGGATAAAAGCCGGGCATTTCGGCAGTTTCTCCGCCGATAAGAGCCGCTCCGGACAAAACACAGCCGTCGGCTACACCCTTAACAATATCTGCAATTCTTTCGGGAACATTCTTTCCGCAGGCGATATAATCAAGGAAAAACAGAGGTTTTGCACCGGCACAAATAATATCATTTACACACATTGCAACGCAGTCAATACCGACCGTGTCATGCTTATTCATAAGAAACGCAAGTTTGAGTTTTGTTCCGACACCGTCAGTACCCGAAACCAAAACCGGACGGGTTATTCCCGTTAAATCAAGTTCAAAAAGACCGCCGAAACCACCGACATCAGAACAAACACCAGCCGTAATAGTTCTTGCAATATGCTGTTTCATTAGTTCGACAGCTTTATAACCTGCGGTAATATCAACGCCTGCGGCTGCATAAGCATCTGATTTAGAATTTTCTATCATGATTATTCCTTTCCGTTCCAACAATAGGTACAAAGATCGTTTTTATCAATTCCTATCGCTTCGACCAAACCGTCCAAAGTCTGAAACTCTAATGATGCGAAATTAAACTTTTCCGCAATAGTCTGACGAAGTTTTTTACCTCTGTCCGTTTCGGGGTCTGAATATTCATCAATATATTTCATTCCTTCTTCCCCTTCAAGTTCAAGAATAACTCTGCGGGCAAGAAGCTCGTTATCTTTTGTAACACGACTGAAATTTAAATATTTACAGCCGAACATTATCGGCGGACAGGCACTTCGCATATGAACGGCTTTTGCTCCGCTTTTATAAAGAAGTTCGACCGTTTCCTGAAGTTGTGTGCCACGTACGATTGAATCGTCAACAAAAAGCAAATTTTTGTCTTTAATCAACTCGAAAACGGGAAGTTGTTTCATTTTGGCAATCTGATTTCGGTCAATTTGATTACCGGGCATAAAACTTCTCGACCAAGTATGTGTATATTTGATGAATGCTCGTGCATAATGCAAGCGACTTTCATTAGCATAACCAATCGCGTGGGGAGTACCCGAATCAGGAACACCGCCGACATAATCTATCTCATTAAGTCCGATGTCGGCATTTTTAGCCATATGAATTCTGTCACGCTGTGCCATGATAGCACCGTTTCGATAACGCATAAGTTCAACATTTACGCCTTCATAAGTAGATGTAGGATAACCGTAATAAGTCCATAAGAATGAACAAATGCGTTTTTTCTTAAGCGGCGGAGACAGCTGTTCGCATTTGTCAACAGATAATTTTACAATTTCACCGGAACCAAGTTCCTTAACTTCCTCAAAACCGAGTTTTTCAGCAGCAAACGATTCAAATGTAACAGAATAACCGTCTTCACGCTTACCGATAAGTACGGGCGTTCTTCCTAACCTATCGCGTGCAGCAATAATTTCTCCATTCTCGGTTAATATAAGAATTGATGCTGAGCCGTCAATGGTCTTTTGGGCAAAGCGAATCCCGTCAACAAAGTTACTTTTTTGGTTTATAAGTGCTGCAAGCAGCTCAACACTGTTTACCTTTCCGCCAGTCATTGCATCGAAATGACCACCTGAAAAAGAGAGATAACTGTTCATAAACTCATCGGCGTTGTTTATGATACCGACCATACAAATAGCATAAGTTCCCAAATTAGATCTTATCAAAAGCGGTTGGGGGTCGCTGTCGCTTATACAACCGATAACAGATGTACCGCTCATTTCTTCAAATATGCGTTCAAACTTAGTACGGAAAGGAGCGTTTTCAATGCTGTGAATTTTTCTCTGTAAACCGATTTGTTCATGATAGGCGGCAAGACCGCCTCTGTGAGTACCCAAATGTGAATGATAGTCAACACCGAAAAACACATCCGCCATACAGTCATATTTCGATACTATACCGAAAAATCCGCCCATTTTTAACCTCCGATAAATTTAGTGTGAAATAACGAATTAAGCATTGAAAAATAATTTTGAAAGTGTCAGTGGGTCGATATATTCTCCGTCTTTGTATGCTCGCATATTTCCTGAAGATATTTCATCAATCAGCATAACAGAGCCGTCTTTATCATAACCGAATTCAAATTTAATGTCATAGAGAATAAGTCCCTTTTCTTTAAGGTCATCAGCAACAATCTGAGTGATTTTCTGTGTCATAAGCTTTATATCATCATATTGTTCCGCAGTCATTACACCCAAGACAATAAGCCCGTCTTTTGTTACAAGCGGATCGCCTTTTTCGTCGTTTTTGAATGTCATTTCGACATAAGCGGGAAGGTCTGCACCTTCTTCAATATAATCCGAATAACGGCGGAAGAATGAGCCGACAGCTTTATTTCGACAAATAACCTCAAGTCCTTTTCCGAATGCTTTTGCGGGACGGACTTCCATAGTGGTATCTTCAAGAGAGGCGTTTATATAATGCGTCTTAATACCTGCAGCATTTATTTTTTCAAAGAAATGAATTGACATGCGAAGATTTACATCACCTACGCCGTCAATGGTCAGTCCTACCGCATTTTCACCGGGATCAAAAACTCCGTCTTTGCCTGTGCAATCATCCTTGAATTTTAGCAGATAATTACCGTTATCAAGTGCGAATACGTCTTTGGTTTTCCCTTTGTAAACAAGCTTTTTGTTCATAACATTTACCCCTTTAATTTGAGATTAAAGATTTAAGTTTCTGTCTTTTTCCAACACAGCTGCTGTGTCGGCGGCTCTTTTTGCATGAAGTTTATCGGCTAAATCTGTATCGTAAACTGCAAGAATTTCAATTGCAAGCAGTGCTGCATTTGCTCCGCCGTTTATTGCAACGGTTGCAACGGGAATACCCGACGGCATCATAACAGTTGACAAAAGAGCATCCATACCATCAAGACAACTTGATTTGCACGGAATTCCGATAACGGGTAATGTGGTATTTGCGGCAATTGCTCCCGCCAGATGAGCCGCCATTCCTGCGGCGGCGATAATGCAACCAAAACCGTTAAGTCGTGCGTTTTTGGAAAATTCACGAGCCTCTTCGGGAGTTCTGTGTGCCGAATATATATGTACTTCATAAGGCACATCAAAGCTTTTTAATACCCCGACAGCCTTTTCGACAATCGGTAAATCGCTGTCGCTGCCCATAATAATAGCAACTTTTTTCATGTTTCCTCTTTTCTGACCTATAGAAAAAGGCACACCTGACCTTAAATATCAAGTGTGCCCAGACGGTCGGCTTGCCGAAAACGGCGTTAAATTAGTTCTTTGTTCCACGTGGTGCTCCACTAATCCGTCAGTCGCAAAGAACACTCATCTATTATACTTATTATCTTATGTTTTGTCAAGGTAGTTTGAAAATATATATTGTAAAAATTTATCATACATTTTCGGTCTTTTTTGTCATATACTCCCTTTGTGTATCGGCTCCAACATTTCTGCGAATTTACGGAATGCAAATTCAATCAGGTCTTGTATGAATTTATTTTTTGAAATTTGGCGAATTGCTCCTATAACAGAACCGAAAAGAGCAAACATATCCGGATCGGTGGAAGGTGTCATCAACACCTTTCCGTTTTCAAAAAACTCGATATTCAAATCACGTCTTGCCATACTTTGAAGCGGTCTTATCATAATTTTCAGATTGTTGTTGTCAAGCCAATATGCTGCTCCGCCGACATCAAAATCATGTGTTGCGATATTACATTTTGAGTAGAGGTATTTCCCGTTAAGACCGCATTTTATCGTATTTTCACAAAAATCTTCATACCATGAAAACACAAAATCATCACTATTAAATTGAATTTTAATTTTGCTTATATTGCCGCCTTTTGCCCTTGCAGATTGAGTAGTTGCCAGCGAAAGCACGCTCATCGGAAAACCTAATTTTGAAATAAATCTGTGTGGCTTAAAACGGATTTCTTTATTGTTAAACTTTTCCTCAAACGGAGAACGAAGTTTGTTTTTCTCAATAACATCGGCATATTGATTTTTAGACATTTTTACAAGTTCTTCATCAGGTTTTGCGTCGGGATTTTTCTCAATCATACCTTCTGTTACAATTTTAGCAAAAGTTCCCCAAAGGTCGCCGGAATGTGCCTGTGAGGCGGTTAAAATAACAAGAGTATTAGAATCTTCAAAAATTCCCGCTGTCTGTCCGAAAAAGCCTTCACCGCGATAAAGATTTTCGGATTTTCGCCAAAAACCAAAACCGTAACCGTCTTCTTTGTCGGGTTTTTCAGGGTTAAACTGATTTAATACAGCCTGTCTGATATATTCTCTCGGTATTATCTGTTCGCCGTTAAATACACCCTCATTCTGAACGCAGAGGAAGATTTTTGCCATACTTTCGGCACTTAAACGAATACCCCAAGCACCTGCTTCAATTCCACGCTTGTCGCATTCCCAATAAGGTCTTTCAATCTCCAATTTGTCAAACAATCTGGGCATAAGATAGTCAACCACGGACATTTTTGTTATTTGAGTGATTATTCTTGCCAACATTGCGGTACATTCGTTTACATATCTGAATTTCTCGCCCGGTGCCGCTTCCCATTTTGCGTTAATTAAATCTTCATCCCAATTCGTTTTTGCCTTGTCAATTAAGGGGGACGGAACTTTTCCCGACTTCATAGAGACAAGATGACGGACTGTAAGCATTTTGAGTTTCTCGTCTTTCTCTCGTCCCTTAAGATATTCGTGGAAAATATCAACGACTTTTGAATCAAGTTCGATTAAATTTTCTTCTAATGCAAATCCCAAGGCGATTGAGATAATACTTTTGCTTATTGAGTACATACAATGCGGTGTATCGGCGGTATAGGGGTATCTATGGCACTCAAAGGCTACAATACCATCCCTGATAATCATAACCGAATGGTAATATAGTTTCAATTCTTTAGCTTGGGTCAAAACTCTTTTTATTACATTACTGTCAAAACCGAGATTTTCAGGTGCAGTTGCTCTTTGTAATTTCATTTTCATCACCGTTGACATTATACAGCAAAATTTCACAAATTGCAATATTAATATTTATATTGACAAGCCGATAAAATCGTTGTATAATCATAACATCTATAAGTATGTATAGATGTTATTTTCAAGCTTGAAAGGAAAATTTAATTTATGTTAGACCCCGACCCGCGAAGTATTATGCTTTTAACTGTTGGTGCACATGAAACTACAATCGCTTCCGTGCTTATTAAAGTTGCCATTCTTTTTGCCCTGATTTTGGTAAATGCATTTTTCTCAATGAGCGAAATTGCAATAATTACATTAAATGACAACAAAATTGAACGCATGGCAAACGAAGGGCATAAGAAAGCTCGCCGTATCGTAAAGCTGATTTCCGACTCGTCAAGATTTTTATCCACTATCCAGATTGGTGTAACCTTGGCTGGTTTCTTGACAAGTGCAGCCGCCGCTCAATCATTTGCTCCGCTTATTTCCGCAAAACTCGCTTTGCATATCACCGCCGTTCCGAAATCTGTAATTGATGCGGTAATTTCTTTTCTCATAACCATCCTGATGTCATATTTTTCACTTGTTTTGGGCGAATTGGTACCTAAAAAAGTCGGTATGGCAAAAGCTGAGAAAGTCTCTTTTGCAGTCGTCGATCTTCTCTTGTTTTTCTCCAAAATTACGAAACCCTTTGTCAAGTTGCTCTCTGTATCGACAAATGCAGTTGTTCGTTTGTTCGGGATAGATCCGAATATCCACGCCGAAGAAGTTACGGAAGAAGAGATTAAGATGCTTGTTGATGTCGGCGAAGAAAAAGGTGTTATTGAAAACACTCAAGCCGAGATGATAAGCAATATTTTTGAGATAGATGATATTGATGCCGGGGATGTAATGACACATCGAGTTGACATTGTTGCCGTTGAGATTGAAGATGATTTTGAGGATGTTCTCAGACAGGTTCTTGAAGAAGGTTATTCAAGAATTCCCGTCTATGAAGAGGATCTTGACAATATTGTCGGCGTGCTTTACCTTAAAGATTTGCTTAAATATGTCGGAAAAAATATTGATGAAGGCACTACATTAAAGAGCATAATGCGTCCCGCCTATGCTGTACCGGAATCAAAAAAATGCGGCGATATTCTTCGAGAAATGATTGAAAAACAAATTCAAATGCTTATCGTTATTGATGAATACGGCGGAACTGCCGGTCTGGTTACATTTGAAGATATTGTTGAGTCGATTATCGGCAATGTTCGTGATGAATATGACGACGAAGAAGATGACATAAGTAAGATAAATGATTCAATCTACACGGTCGATGGCTCTGCGGATATTGAAGAAATAAATGATATGCTCGGAATAAATCTTCCGACTGATGAGTTTGATACCATCGCCGGTTTGATTATGGACAAACTCGGCAAAATTCCGGTTGACGGCGAAATGGACAGTGATGAACTTTTCGGCAAACTTAAATTTACCGTTCTGAGCGTTGACGGAAGACGAATTGAAAAAGTTAAACTTGAGCTTATTCCTCAAGAAAAAGAAAACATAGAAGAAAATGACTAAATTTTGCCCTCTCGCCTGTTCGAGAGGGTTTTTATTTTGGATTTCAGAAATAAATTGATATTTCTTGACAATTTAATTTCAGTGTGCTATAATATAGTGATGTGTTATATAGTGAGGAAATTATGAGCGAAATTTCAAGAATTAAAGAACGTGAACAAGCAGTCATATATATATTTGAAAAACAGTTTCAAACGGACGAAAATGTTGCTGATTTAGCATTATTATCGGTTATGTGCGAAACCACAGTAACATCCGAATATTCGGTAAAACTTGCCGAAACCGCAGAAAAAAACATTGCCGAAATTGATGAGCTTATATCAAAAAATCTCAAAACAGGCTGGACAATTTTGCGTATACCGAAAATTGTTTTGGCAATCCTTCGTATAGCTATTACCGAGATTAAATATATTGACGAAATTCCCGTGAGTGTTGCAATAAATGAAGCGGTTGAACTTGCAAAAAAATATGCAACAGATAAAGAAAAAGGCTTTATAAACGGTCTTTTAGCTTCAATTGCCAAGGAAAGCTCAAATGAGTAAAATTTTGGGTATCGACACAAGCAATTACACAACTTCCGTCTGTGTTTACGATGCCGAAAATAATTCCGTAATTTCAAAAAGAAAACTTCTTCCGGTAAAACAAGGTGAACTCGGCGTCCGCCAAAGCGATGCGGTTTTTCATCACACAGTACAACTCGCCGACTTATTTGATGAGTTTGATTTTCCTGATGACCTTGATGCAGTAAGCGTTTCAAATCGTCCCTGCGACAAAGATGGCTCTTATTTTCCCTGTTTCTTGGTCGGAGAAAATACCGGTAGAATAATTGCGAAAACTCATAATATTCCCCTATATCAAAATTCCCATCAACAGGGACATATTATGGCTGCTTTATACAGCTCTAATCACCTTGATTTAATGAACCAAAATTTCATTGCTTTTCATGTGTCGGGCGGAACAACTGAAGCGGTTTTATGCTCGCCGGATGACGAAAAGATTATTAAAACTGAAAATATCGCAAATTCCCTTGACTTAAATGCCGGTCAAGTCATCGACAGAATCGGTGTAAAAATGGGGCTTCCTTTCCCCGCCGGTAAATATATTGACGAACTTGCTCAAAAAAGTGAACGTGAATTTAAGATTAAACCCTTTATGCGTAACGGTTGTCCGTCTTTGTCGGGTTTGCAGAACAAGTGCGAAGATATGCTCAAAAACGGCGAAAGCAAAGAAGATATTGCACTTTATTGTCTTAAATTCATTCAAACCGCTCTTGAAAATATGATGCTTGATATTCTCAAAAAACATTGCTCTTTGCCTGTCGTCTTTTCAGGTGGTGTAATGTCTAATTCAATAATCAGAAAATATTTCACAGATAAATACAATGCAGTATTTGCCGAACCGCAATTTAGCACGGACAATGCTGTCGGAACGGCGATATTGGGTGCATACAAATATGATAAAACAAAACATAACGGTATCACAACTTAACAGATTTTTAAAGTCGTATATTGAGAGCGAACCCCGACTTTCGAATATTGCAGTAGTCGGAGAAATCTCCAATTTTAAACACTATATTCAGACGGGACATATGTATTTTTCGCTCAAGGACGAAGAATCTCAAATCTCGGCGGTAATGTTCAATTACAGTGCAGCGACATTAAAATTCAAACCCGAAAACGGAATGAAGGTCATTGCGACGGGCAAAGTGTCTGTTTACGAAAAAAACGGTAACTATCAACTCTATGTCTCAAAAATGGAACCTGACGGAACGGGTGCTTTACAAATTGCATATGAACAGCTTAAAAAGAAACTCGCCGAGGAAGGTCTTTTTGATGAAGCAAGAAAACGACCTATTCCCCGTTTTCCTCAAAAAATCGGAGTAATTACAAGTCCTCAGGGTGCTGCAGTTAAAGATATTTTTAATGTTTTAGGCAGACGCTATCCGCAGGCTGAAATAGTATTTTGTCCCGCCCTTGTGCAAGGAGATACCGCTGCCCCCTCTCTGATTTCAGCATTAAAAAAACTTAATTCTTTTGATGATATTGACACAATTATAATCGGTCGCGGCGGCGGCTCGATGGAGGATTTGTGGTGCTTTAACGATGAAAATTTGGTGCGTGAAATTGCTGCTTCAAAAATTCCCGTTATAAGTGCCGTCGGACATGAAACCGACTTTTCACTTTCCGATTTTGCAGCGGATTTAAGGGCTGCAACTCCCTCTGCGGCAGCTGAACTTGCCGTTCCGGATATTATTGAACTTCGTGAAAATGTTATAAGTTTATATTTAAGACTTCAGCACTTATATAAAACTTTCATTTCAAATGAAGAATTGAAAATCGGTAATTTCTCCGCAAGAGTAAGCCAAACAGGGATATTACAATATATCTCCATGCGTGAAAATGATATAAATAATCTGATGATACGACTTGATTTTGCATCACAGCGAAAATTTGATGAATGTGAAAACCAATTTTCCGCACTTGTTACACGACTTGATGCGATTAGTCCCTTAAAAACGATGAAAAGAGGTTATTCTTTAGCCACGATTGATGACAAAATAATTAAAACGACTAAGGGAATTAAAATCGGAGATGTGATAAATCTCAGTCTGTCGAAAGGCAAATTGGATTGCGAGGTAATCAAAATTGACTGAAAAAATGACTTATGAACAGGCAGTAAAAGAACTGCAAAAAATAGTTGAAAAACTCGAAAAGGGCAATGTGCCGCTTGACGATACGGTAAAATTATACGAGCAAGGCATAAAATTATCTGCTTTTTGCTCAAAGAAATTAGCTGATTGCAAGCAGAAAATTACTGAGATTGAATAGGTGCAAAATGAAATTAGATGATATAAAAACGAAAATAGATGAAGCTGTTATTGAATATTTGCCCATTGTTGACGAGGAGCATTCTTATATCGTTGACATTATGAAATATTCACTTGAAAACGGCGGAAAGAGAATCCGTCCCTATCTTTGTTTAGCTTTTTGTGCCATGTGCGGCGGAGATCCCAATAAGGCGATACCCTTCGCCGTTGCACTTGAATACATACACACTTATTCGCTAATTCACGACGATTTACCTTGTATGGATGATGACGACATGAGAAGAGGCAAGCCATCGGCACACAAGAAATTCGGTGAAGCAAACGCACTTTTGGCAGGCGATGCACTTTTAACACATGCATTCGGAACACTTGCAAGAGGTTCCCTGCCTCCTACGATAAAAATGTATGCTATATCCGCTCTATCCGATTTTGCCGGCGTTGACGGAATGATTGGCGGACAGTATATGGATCTGCTTAACGAAACGAGAGATGCAGATTTAGTAAAATTACTCATGACTGACAACTTAAAGACAGGTGCCTTGATTAAAGCAGCCTGCACATTAGGTTGTTATGCCGCAGATGCCACTCCAGATGAAATTGAAGCGGCTCAGGAATATGCCGAAAATTTGGGAATTGCTTTCCAGATTCAGGATGATATTCTTGATGTTACAGCTACAAGCGAAGAGTTGGGCAAGCCTGCACAAAGTGATATAAAAAATGAGAAAAGCACTTATGTTTCAGTGCTTGGTCTTGAAGATGCAAAAGCTGCCGTATATAACTATACAATTGCGGCTGTTGACGCTCTTTCAATCTGGGGAGAGCGTGCAAATGATTTGATTGAATTTTCAAATATACTTATTGACAGGAAAAACTAATGGATGATTACAAATATCTGTCCAATATTCAATCTCCTGATGATGTAAAGAAATTAAACAAAGACGAATTAAATATATTGGCAGATGAAATCAGGAAAGAACTTATAACGACTGTTTCCAAAACAGGCGGTCATCTTGCGTCCAATTTGGGTGTGGTGGAGCTGACTGTTGCCTTGCATAAAGTATTTAATTCCCCTAATGATAAGATAGTTTGGGATGTAGGTCATCAATCTTACGTCCACAAACTTTTAACGGGCAGATTTGAAGAGTTTGATACCCTTCGTCAGGAACATGGTTTATCGGGTTTTACCCGTCCTGATGAGAGCGAACACGATATTTTCTTCAGCGGACACAGTTCGGTTGCTCTTTCTGCCGCTTTGGGTGTTGCCACAGCCAATAAAATTAAGGGCAAAAACGATTATACCATCGCAGTTGTCGGTGACGGTGCGTTTACCGGCGGTGAGGTATATGAAGCGATGAACAATGCCGGAAAAAGCAAGACAAAACTTATTGTAATATTCAATGACAACAATATGTCTATCTCTCAAAATGTCGGTGCTTTGGCAAAATATTTCGCGAAAGTTCGCTCAAATCCTCGATATTTCCGCCTAAAAGCCCGCACAGAGAAAATTATTAACTACATCCCCTTCGTCGGTGTAAAAATTTCAAATGCGATATTCAGATTAAAAACAAAAATTAAAAACCTGATATATAACAGCACGATATTTGAAGACTTGGGATTCAGATATATGGGACCGATTTACGGTCATGATATACCCGCCCTTATTGATGCACTTGAAGGAGCAAAGGCTGCAAATATTCCCGTTATGCTTCATATCAAAACGGTTAAAGGCAAAGGTTATACTTTAGCCGAGCAACATCCGAGTGAATTTCACGGTATATCTCAGTTTGATCCCGATACCGGTGAAAGAAAATCAAGCTCTCCCGACTATTCCGCCGCATTCGGTGATTATCTTGTTTCTGCCGCTTCTAATGATAAGCGAATTTGTGCCGTTACCGCGGCGATGGGACTTAGTACCGGACTTAATAAATTTGCAGAAAAATTCCCGTCCCGTTTCTTTGATGTCGGTATTGCGGAACAACATGCCGTAACATTCTGTGCAGGTCTTTCCAGAGGTGGAATGGTGCCTGTATTTGCGGTATATTCTTCTTTCCTTCAACGTACCTATGACCAGATTGTTCACGACGGAACATTACAGAGATTACATATGATACTTGCGATTGACCGTGCAGGTTTTGTCGGTGCAGACGGTGAAACGCATAACGGTCTTTTAGATGTAGCAATGCTCAATTCCATTCCGGAAACAACAATTTATGCTCCTGCGTCATTTGCAGAAATGAGAAATTGTTTTTATAAGGCTTTATACAAAGAAAAAGGTCTTGTTGCTGTCCGTTATAACCGTGGCAGTGAGATAATGTTGCCGAATGATTTTGTAACATTATTCGGAGATTATGATATTTACGGCAATGATGAGCATCCCGTTTGTATAGTAACTTACGGACGCACATTTGCTTTTGCAGCTGCCGCACTAAAAGATTTGAGTAAAAAAGGTATAAATGCCTTTATCGTAAAATTAAATCGAATTAAACCCTTGCCGGATATTTTTGATATTGTAAATAACAAATCTGTATTCTTTTTTGAAGAAGGACAGAAATTGGGCGGTATTGCCGAAACTCTCAGTGCAAATCTGTTAGAAAACGGATTTAAGGGAAAATATCTCATAAAAGCTGTTGATGATGAATTTGTAATGCATGCTGAAGTGTCAAGCCAGCTTCACGCATACGGACTTGATACCGAAGGTGTTATTAATTTTATAAGTAAAAATACAGATATTGAGAAAAAGATGGATTTTGAAGACGAGGAGTCTGACCAGACACCGATTCCTGAAACAGAAAATGCTATTGAAAAATTACTCTGTTCGATTAATTCAAATCCCAAAAATGCTCTTGAAATTGACGTTGAGAGCAATATCGATGAAGCTAATGAAAAAAATATATAAAAGGAGATACTTATGATTATTTTCCGCCGAATCATTTGTTTGTTGTTGGCTATGCTTGACATTTATTTGTACCCGAACACAAATAAGCATTTTTTCATCAACAAAGCAAATATCGAGTTACATGTCAATGCCTGCGAGGAATATCAAGAAATTACGGGCTTTGGTGCTTCCGCTTGTTGGTGGTCGCAAAATTGCGGAAATTCGGAATATGCCGACGAGGTTGCACAAAAACTTTATTCAAAAGACGGACTCGCTCTGAATGTTTACAGATACAATATCGGTGCAGGCGAAAAAGACAATCCCAATTCCCGTATCGGTCGCTGGCGAGCAACAGAAAGTTTTTACTATCTCAATGAGGAAACGGGTGAATATGAATACGACTTCTCACGTGATGCAGCTGCTCAAAATATGTTAGACAAATGTCTTGCCTTAGGTTGCATTGACACAGTTGTTCTCTTTGCCAATTCTCCGCATTTTTCAATGACTGTCTCCGGTCAGGCATCGGGCGGTTTGGAGGATTATGTATCAAACCTTCCTCCTGAAAATTATGAGGCTTATGCCGACTATTTCCTGACTATTACGAGATATTTCCTTGATAAAGGTGTGCCTGTAAAGTACATAAGTCCCGTAAATGAACCTCAGTGGAGCTGGGGCGGCGGTTGGGTAAGTCAAGAGGGCTGCCATTATGAAAAAGATGAGCTTATTGAACTTTATCGCGTTTTTGCAAGAAAAATAAAGGCAAGCGGACTTGAAGTAAAACTTTCCGGTCCCGAAAGCGGTCAACTCGGTTGGCTTAATGATGAATATTTTGCCGATATGTATAAAGACCCCGAAATTCGTGAAGTTCTCGGCAATTTCTCATATCACAGCTATTGGATTGACGGCAATCTGAAAATAAAATCCGATTTCGGCGATTTGGTTGCACGTGAATATTCCGATATGGAAATTATAATGAGTGAATGGTGTGAACTTCCCTGCACTCATGCCATTGATGACTTTGAAGGTGCAATGATAATGGCAAAGACGATATATTCCGATATTGTCGAATCAAATGCAAATTCTTGGTCTGCATGGGTTGGTGTCAACGATTATGGAATAAACGCAGAGGGCAAGAAAATTTCTGACGGTCTTTTGGTTGCCAACCAGAGCTTCACAGAATTAAGCACGACAATGAGATATTATGCACTTCAACACTACTCAAAATTTATCCCCAACGGCTCTGTTCGTATCGGCGTAAGCAATGCAATTAAAGATGGTTACGGCAATTGGGACGCGGGTACTTATCAACAATATCTCTATTATTCCGCATACAAAACACCCGAAGGAAAATATGTTATTGTTGCAATAAATGAGGGCGAAGACAGAAAGCTCTCAATCAATATTCCGCATGTCGTTACGAAAATGAAAGTTGTTACCTCAACTGCCGAAGAACAGTTCAAAACAGTGGTTGACGGCTGTATAAAAAGATATATTGATATGCCCAAAAACAGTATAATAACCGTTGTACTTGATTAGGAGTTTGATATGAAAGTATTGATTAAACCTAATCCGACACGACAAGTTTCACTTGAAGTTTCTGCAAGAGTTGCTGAAACATTAAAAAAACTCGGAATTGAATATATTTACTACGATGAGACAAATCTTCGAAATTCAAATAATATTCACCATTTAATTGATGATTCTGATTTTGTTCTTGCAGTTGGCGGCGACGGCTCAATTACCCGTACTGCAAAACTTGCTGCTGTTCATAATAAACCTATTTTAGGTATAAATGCAGGAAATGTTGCATTTATGGCAGGTCTGGAAGGAAATGAACTTTCCCTGTTATCAAAGCTCATTGACGGTGATTATGAAATTGACAGCCGTATGCTACTTGACGTAACAGTAGAGGAAAAAGAGAATGTAACAAAATATTCTTGTCTTAATGATGTTGTTTTTGCAAGAGGACAGGATGTAAGAATTATTGAAGCACTTGTTGATTGTGACGGCTATCGTGTAGGAACTTATCGTGCTGACGGTGTAATTTTCGCAACTCCCACGGGTTCTACAGCATACTCACTCTCGGCAGGCGGTCCCATTGTCGAGCCGGGACTTGAATGTATAATGCTTTCCCCCATCTGCCCCTATACAATAAGCTCAAGACCAATCATTTTCGGCTGTCACAGCAAATTGGAAATTTCCTGCACAAATTACAATAAGCAAACCGTGTTTTCATGCGATGGCGAACCGCCGATTGATTTTCATACCACTGCTCGTGCATATATTCAAAAATCTCCTTATCATGCTGAATTTGTACGTATTAAGAGCGAGAAGTTTTGGGATATCCTTATCAATAAAATACATTGATATGCAAGCAAAACAATAGTCAATCATTCGCTTATAATCTTAACAGCTCTCAAAGAGGGCTGTTCTTTTAAATTTATGTGATTTTCTATAAAAATATTGATTTTTATATAACTTTGTGTTATAATCAAAATTGAGATAATAGGAGTGGAATTTAATGATTGACAAGCGATTAAAGATTGGCTTTAATACTAATGACCTTCGTGTTTTATCCAAAGACGAGGAGTTTGCCGTAATTGCAACGGCGGTCAAAGATTTGGATTTCATAGTCTGTCATACCGACAATATCACTGACTTGGACACAGCCATCGAAAGAGCAAAAGAAATTGCAGAGATTACAGATGAATATAAACTTAAATTCGTTGCAAATTTCGAGTGGCAGAACTTTAATCACGGGAAAGATTTGACCGGCTCTTATCTTAATGTCAATCATGCTGACGGCACTCACAGATTGGAAGTGCATCCCGATTTCGTCAAGGCACTTAACAGCAAAAACACTCTTATCGGTCTTATGTATGACGAATTTGAACACACAATAATCAATCGGAATATCTCTATCGCAATGGCGAGCAGGTTCAAAACAGATCTTCCTGTTTTTCCTGTTCCGGATACAAAAGACCCAATTGAGCAGGGAGAAATTTTAGAAACTCAACTTAATGAATATATTGAAAACGCAAAAGTAAAGCATGGGGATATGCTCTTTTTGGGCGAACATGTATTCCCCGTCTTATACCACAAATTTGCTGAAAGTGGGATAACGCCCAACTTCAAATCACAGAAAGAAGGCATTTCAAATATTCAGTTTTCAATAGCCGCAGGTGCTGCACTTCAATATAAGCAACCGCTTTTTAACTGTGTTGACATGTGGTTTATGCTAACTCATCCCGGTCATGATGCGAACGAAATGTATAACAACCTGAAATTTGATTACTATGCCGGCGTAAACTATGTTTATGTTGAGACCTCTAACCCCTTTTTTGATAAAACAGGCGAGACCAAACACCTGAATGAAAACGGTCGGGCTTTTATCAGATTTGCAAATGAATATGCAAATAACGAAAGAGATTATGACATTCAGGATTATCGTCCCGAAATTGCTATAATCCGAATGGATGATACTTATTGGGGACAAGGCTCTGTTCCGCTTCCCTGGAGAAATAATCTCTTTGGCAATGATAAGGTCAAACCCGACTATAAAGCTAAAGAATGGCTTGAAGTATTTCATCTCTTATCTCACGGCGAAGTTCCTAAAAGTTCTTTGACATGGAACAGAATTAACTTACAGGCACTTAGAAAACATCATTCTTTCTGTACGCTGAATTCAACCGTCGTCTTTGATGATAAAGTGAAAAAAGAACAACTTGAAAGTGTAAAACTTGCATTTCTATGCGGATACAGAATAAGTGCTGATACTCTTAAAGCCGTTACCGAAATGGTAAAAGATAAGGGTATGGTCGTTGTTACATCAAAACGCTTTGCTCCCGATTATATTCTTTCGCAGATTAAAGGAAAATATTGCGAAATTATTGACGAAAAAGGCAAATGGATAATTACAGACAGTTTTTCATCAAACAAGCTTAAAAAAGCACTTGAAACCTATCTTGGTAAAAAAGGAGAAATCCGACTTACATTCAAGGACAGAGAGATCAAATTTAATATTTCAAAAGACAAAAATTCGATTACTATAATTTCAGGAGATACTCAATGAAAAAATATCAAATTAGGGCTTTAAGCCTTATTCTTGCCGCCTTATTAACTTTCTCAGGCTCTTTCATAGCTTTTGCCGGTTTTGTGCCGGGAGATGTAACCGGTGACGGACTTGTTAACCCCATAGATGCAAGAAGGATACTTCGCTGTGCCTTAGGACTTGAAACATTCACTGACGAACAGTTCAGAGCTGCAGATATTGACGGCGACGGTGTTATAAAACCGCTTGATGCACGTAAGGTTTTGCGTGCTGCCTTAGGCATTGAAGCCTTGCCCACCATTGCCGACCCAAATGAAGAATCTTCAAGCATTGAAGAAACAGAAACAATTACCGAAACACCTTCCGAATCTGCGACTGAAACTATCACTACACAAGTTATAACAGAAACTACTACTGAAACTACTACTGAAACTACTACAATAATTGAAACAACTACTGAAATCGAACCCACAACAGAAACTACTACAATTATTGAAACGACAACCGTCCCTGAACCGACAACCGTTACCCAAACAGCTTCGTTCAGAGTAGGCATAAATGAATTAGAGAAAGCAGCAGACTATATTAAATCCGAACTCTTAAAAAAAAGCAGCTTCAATTTCAATTGACTTTACAGGAATAGACGGAGAAAATTTTGATCAAGAAGACCTTGAAGAGTTTATCTTCAATCTCGAAACAGCTATCGGCGGCTACACTCCATTTAATGTATTGCAAGTTAAATATGTACCTATAGTTTACCATGATTATCTGAATCTTGAATTGCGAATAACTTATTCAAATGAAGTACATGAGGAAGATCCCTTCGTTGCAGATGTTTCCGCAGAATTTAATTATTCCGATATTGAGAATATCGGTCTGTTTGTTCGCGAACAGATGAAAAACCGTGTTGTAAATATTGAAGTGATAATCAATAATATAAATACACAGAATTTTGACGGCAACAGATTTAATCAACTTGCAAAAGAAATTGAGACTATTGCATTCAGACATACCGGTCAGTCCGATGAAGGTGATTATATTCGATACGGCACATTTCAGAAAGAGTACAAATGTAAAATTGTCACAAACAAAATTACTCTTCAGGCTACATATACTTATTTCCATAATGCTGAACAAGAAAATATTGTTACTCAAAAGATAAATGAAGTTAATAACGCACTTAATTTAAGCGGCAAATCCGAGTATGAAAAAACATTGGCGGTTTACCAATATATAACCGAAAATGTTGATTATATAACCGGACCTGTAAGCAATGCAGCTTTAGTTGATTTTTCAGCCTATGCAGCATTGATAAATAAATCAGCAGTATGTCAGGGCTTCTCTGCATTGTTATATCGTATGCTTCTGTCAAACGGTGTTGATTGCCGAATTGTTGCCGGTGTCGGAAAAGGTGACAAGCATGCTTGGAATATCGTTCGAATTGGGGATAAATATTATTGGGCAGATGTTACTTGGGATGAAGACTCCACCCCCGAAAATTATGAATGGTTCCTTTTGGGCGGAGAGTTAGCCGAACACACTTTGGATGCTGAATATACAGCAGAGAATTATACTGAAATCGCAAAATTAAGCAAAACTAATTACGTAAAATAAGAAAGAATATGAAATATTTTTTAGGAATTGATGGCGGCGGCACGAAAACAGTCGCCGTTGTCGCAGATGAAAATGGGAATATTATCACAACCGAAACAACAAGCAGTATAAACTATGAGGTTGTGGGAATGTTCCTTGCAAAGCAGGCATTGAAAAAGCTGACTGAAAAACTATACAGCAAAACAGGCATTGAAAAGTTTGATGTCGCTTATGTCGGTTGTTCAGCAGTTGCGGGAAGAACGGACAATGAGTTAAGTCAAGAGCTATTCAAAGACACCGTCAGTGCCGATGTTTGCATACTTGACAATGACATAAACATTGCATTTGAAGGCATGCGAATTAACGGACCTTGTGCTATTATCATTAACGGTACCGATTCAGTTGTCGCAGGTCGATACAGCGACGGCACGACGATAAGAAAAGGCGGCTGGGGTTATATTTTGGGTAGCGAGGGCAGCGGATATGCAATTTCCGTTGAAGCAATGCGTGTTGCTCTTCGTGCTTATGACAATGCGGCACCAAAGACCTTATTAACCGACGCACTTTTAGAATACTTTGATGTAAATTACCCGCACGAGCTTCTAAATATTTTCTATCGTCCTGCAATCAGGCGAACTCGTATTGCAAATTTCTGTAAATACGTAATGGAATGTGCAAAAATGGACGATGCGGCGGCAATTGATGTTATTGCCGAACAATGCCTGCTATTATCAAATACGGCAGCGGCGTTATTATATGAGATGCCCGAAAATACACCTCTTGCTCTCTGGGGCGGTGTAATGCAAAATTCAGAGGTTTACAGAGATACCATCATCGCTTTAATTCATAAACGCTTCCCGAACATCTTAATTGACCTTCCCCCCTATCCCCCTGAGGTTGGTGCAATTTTCTGTGCCATGAAAGAATGTTCGATAGAAATTACCGACAAAATATTAAGTAACGCAAGTTTATTCAAGGATGACGAATGAGGAAAAAAATCTTAGTTATTTTACTCACCCTCGCATTATTACTTGGCAGTGTTTGCACGGTACATGCTGTCGGGGGTTATTACTATTTTCTGTGGCCGGTTCCCACTTGTGCTAAAATGAGTGCGGGCTATGATGACGGCAGAAACCATTGTGCTATTGACATACCCGCTGCGGGCGGAAGTTCCGTTATTGCTTCTGCGGCGGGTCAGGTTACTTATGTAAACAGCTCTTGCACACATAACTACGGAAAACGCTATAATTGCTGTAATTCCATCGGCAGAGTTATAAAAATACAACATTTTGATACAATTAACGGCTCTCCCGTTACAACCCGCTACGGTCATTTGTCCGATATTTATGTAAGTGTCGGCGACTATGTACAAGCCGGTCAGGTTATCGGAACGGTCGGTTCAACCGGCTATTCAACCGGCAATCATCTTGATTTTAAGATGTACGCAGGAGACCAAGTTGTTGATGCAGGACCATTTTTGCAGATACCGGCTGACTTAACTTATACAGGCAGCGACTGGGCAAACAACGGAGCATATTTAACCCAGCTTAAAAGTTATAATAATACCGTATATGGCGGTACGGCGATAATCTCAATAACAAGTACGGGAATTTCCGCACAGCCTTCAACACCTGCTCCAACAAAAAATTATATTGCAATGACGGGTGCTTTTAGTTATCCGATATTACTCATTGCCGGAACACCATTTAATATAACCGGAACCTGTGTTTCAAACACGACAATCAAAACCGTAAAAGCTCGTATTGTTGACTCAATCGGTGTTTCAAGATTTGCAAAACAAGTAAATGTAAATGCCGATGCGTACAACATCGAAAATCTCGCATCATCTCTCAAATTCGACAAGCTTTCCGGCGGTGAATATATATATGAAGTGCTTGCAAGCGACGGCACGGATGAATACACTTTAATTTACCGTCCGTTTAGGGTCTCCCCCGATGCAACCATAATTGCCGCATCCGACTGCACTCATCCGAGTGATATTAAGCCCGGTCAGAGCTTCAAAATTGCGGGAACTGTTGCTGCAACAAGCAATATTACGAACTTGACGGCACAGATAGTGGACACAAATTCAATTGCCGTATTCTCAAAAACAGTAAATCCGAATACCGTAACCTATAATCTTTCCGGCGTTGATGCCGATATGAAATTTAACCAGCTCTCGGAAGGTAAATATCAATATATCGTAACGGCTACAGATTCGGCAAACAATACGGTAAAAGTAATTGATGATACTTTTTATGTCGATAAGAGAACGAGAATTACCGGCGAAGTTACAATAAGCGGTTTGGGTGCAATAGGGATTTCTCAAAGCTCTCTCTCTTCACCCTATGTTGAGCGTACTCTTAAAATTGACACCGATTTAAGTATGGAAAATCCTTCATTATCCTATCAATGGTATGCGGACGATATGCCTATTAAAGACGAAACCGGCGAAAGTCTGTATATTTCAAAATCTTTGCTTGATAAATGTATTTCCGTAAAGATAACAGGCACGGGTGATTATTTCGGAACAATCGAAAGCGAAAAAACACAAAAAGTTACCAGCAATAAATATTTAATTTCCGAGATTATCGGTGCGGAGTATGATTATTCAATAAATCTCGCAAAACAGACCGTCGGTCCCGTTCTTCCCGGCACAACAGCTAAAACATTGATGGATGGCGTAATATCAACGGATGTTTTCAACGGTTGTTACGATCAGCAAAATCAAAAACTCGGTGATGATGATATTCTGAAAACCGGAGATTCATTACGACTGATGCTTTTTGATAAAATCGTCGTTCTGAAATATTACGTCGCTGTTCTTGGTGATATTACCTGCGACGGCAAAGTGAGTGTAATAGATGCAAGAAAAATATTGCAAGGTGCACTCAATCTGCTACGGCTTGATGGAATGTACTTTGATGCGGCTGATGTAAATTTTGACGGCAAAGTCAATGTAACCGATGCTCGCAAAGTTTTGCGTGTGGCACTTTCACTGGACAATTTAACGCTTTAATATGAAACACAGAATTCAATTCATTATAATTTGCGTATTTGCCCTGATTTTTGTTGTATTATCATTTGTTATTTCTGAAAATGATAAATCTTCACCTCTTCCCGATGAAGCCTTGTATATAAAGATTTCGACAACGGAAATGACGACAAAGACGACCAGTACACAAGCAACGACGACGAACAAAGTTCAACCATCCGAAACGATAACAGAGGCAGACACAGCCACAATACTTAACGATGAAAGCCAGACCGAGACGACAACAATACCTTTAACTTCCCCTATCCGACTTGAGTACGGCAAAGGCAATATGTATTTCGACTCATCGCCCGAAAACAAGTTTATTCAAAAAATTGTCGATGAAAGAAATATTGATGAAAAACTCTGTGTATCTGTGTTTGCTCTCCCCGACGAGGGACTAAACTATGTACTTGAATTTTCAGATCTCTCCTTCACTTTCGACGATTTGAGACGAGTGTATCTTATTGATATAAACGGCAATTTAGATTCAGTTGCCGCAAAAGACAGCAGCGAACGAGAAAATGTTACAGCTGTTGAAAATAATATTTGTATGAATGTGCTGATTAAACAAGGTGTATTTCCTTGTATCGAGCAATATTTGGGAGGAACATAATTATGGATAAAACCGAAAACAGAAGAAAATTTATTATCAGCGTCGTTTATTTTACAATATTGCTCGGCATATTCTATCTTATCATGAAATATGCGATTGGTCTGATTATGCCTTTTATTATTGCAACCTTAATAGCTGTTATTTTACAAAGACCGGTTAACTTTATACATAAAAAAATTAAACACGGCAGAGGATTTATAAGTACATTAAGTGTCCTTTTCCTGTTTGGTATACTCGTTGCAATAATTGTACTCTTAAGCAGCAGAATTTTTGAAGAAGTCAAAGGTTTCTGGTCTTTTCTTGTTGAGCAGTTTAAGTCTTTGCCCACTTTATTAGAAAGCCTTAAAGCTTGGGCTATTGAAAAGAGCAAATTGTTGCCCAATTCAGTTGCAGATACCATTGTCGAATATATCAATAATATTTCTGCATCATTTACGAAAAATACGCCTGATTCAGCCGGTTTGGGAAATTTGTCTTCACTCTACTCCATGATTAGCAACACATTGGGAGCAACCGTTTCGGCTATGAGCAAAGTTCCCTCTGTTCTTATGTCAACCATTGTTACTATAATTGCTTCCTGCTTTTTTACCGCCGACTATGACACGCTTATGGGCTTTATCAAACGTCAAATTAAATCCGACCAACTTGAAAAATTCTCTCGTGCAAAGAAAGTTGTAGCTACAAGTTTGAAGAAACTCTGCAAAGCATACGGCATAATCATATTAATAACTACCGCCGAGCTTTCATTGGGTTTGAGTATACTTAAACTCCTGAAAATATATAATTCCGGCTATATATTCTTAATCGCATTCTGTACTGCCTTAATTGATATTATTCCGGTATTGGGTACCGGTTTGATTCTCATTCCTTGGGCAGTAGTCTCCCTTATTTTCGGTGATACAAGCTTAGGAATCGGACTTTTAATTATCTATGCCATCATTACAGTTATTCGTCAGGTCATTGAACCGAAAATTGTTGCCGGTCAGTTTGAGATGCCTGCATTTGCAACTATCGTATCAATGTATATCGGGGTAAAACTTTTCGGAGCTTTGGGAATTATCATCCTCCCGCTTACCGTTATTATCATCAAAATGCTTGCCGATGAGGGAATTATCACAGCTATTCACACTAAAAAAGGTGACGAAACAGCAGAAAAAGAGGAAGCTGTTATGCTCACAAAAGAAGAAGAAGAAAAAACAGCAGAACAAGAAGAAACTGTTATTCAAACTGAAGAAGGAGACGACACAGCAGAAAAAGAGGAAGCTGTTTCAGAATAATATGTTAAAATTAGAAAATGTTTCATTCTCCGCACAAACCGAAAACGGTAAAAGCGTAGAAATAATTGATAACATCAACCTCGAAATTGACGACGGAGACTTTGTTGTTATAACCGGTCCGAACGGCGGAGGAAAGTCAACATTGGCACGTCTTATAATGGGGATTGAACAACCGACTTCCGGTCGTATTTATTACAAGGGCATTGATATAACAAATCTGCCTGTAAATGAAAGAGCTGCTTTGGGAATAGGCTATGCTTTCCAACAACCTGCACGCTTTAAGGGGCTTACCGTTCGTTCGCTTATTTCACTTGCTCATGGTTCCGAACTTCCCGAAAATGAGTGTTGTTCATATCTTACCCGTGTCGGCCTATGTTCAATGGACTACCTTAATCGTGAAGTTGATACATCCTTAAGTGGCGGCGAAGTCAAAAGAATTGAGATTGCGACTTTGATGGCACGCGATCTCGGTCTTGCAATATTTGACGAACCGGAGGCAGGTATTGACCTTTGGAGTTTTTCGATGCTTGTTGAAAGCTTTAAGCAGATGGCAAAAGCCGGCGATAAAACGATTATCATTATTTCTCACCAAGAAAGACTTATGAGCATTGCCGATGAAATTATCGTAATTGCCGACGGCAAGCTTACAAAACGCGGTCCTTCAAGCGAAATATTTACTGAACTCATCGGTGAATTTAACAAAGGCTGTTCATTCAGAGGTGAAAATGATGAAGAAAATTGACATCAAAGACTTTGGTATGCTCAACAAAATTGCCGATTTATATGAACTGCCAAAAGAGGGAGCTTTCAATATTCGCTTAAATTCCCAAAGTGCCGCAAGACAGAACTCTAAGAATGTTGAAATTATTTCAAAGACAGATAAAAGCGGAATTGACATAAAAATTAAGTCAAACACCAAAGGCGAAAAAATACATATTCCGGTAGTTATTGACGAAAGCGGTATTGAAGAAGTCGTATATAACGATTTTTATATCGGCGATAACTGTGATATTGAAATTGTCGCAGGTTGCGGTATTCACAACGACGGTTGCAATACATCCCGTCATGACGGAGTTCATGCTTTTCATATCGGCAAAAATTCAAAAGTCAGCTATACCGAAAAACATTATGCGGACGGTGAAAATACCGGTAAAAAAATAATGAATCCGGAAACGGTTGTCAATGTCGGCGAAAATTCCGAATGTATAATGGAAATGATACAGATTGGCGGACTTGATTCCACTTTCCGAAATACCGTTGCCACTTTACAAGACGGTGCAAAACTTGTTATAACCGAACGTCTGATGACCGATAATGACCAAAGGGCAGACAGCGATATGACAATAAATTTAGACGGCTTTGACAGTTCTGCTCAGATAATAAGCCGTTCTGTCGGCAAGGGAAATTCAGTGCAAGTTTTCAAACCGAATGCAATAGGAAACAATGCCTGCAAAGCCCATATCCAATGCGATTCAATAATTATGGACAAGGCAAAAATTTCCTCCGTACCCGAAATCACCGCCAATCATCCGGACGCAATGCTGATTCACGAAGCGGCAATCGGAAGAATAAATAACGACCAGCTTTTAAAACTTATGACACTCGGAATTGCCGAAGAAGATGCTCAAGATGTCATTATTCAAGGTTTTTTGAAATAAAATATTAAAAAATATTACCAAATTATTTTAAAAATGTTGCGTATATTTCTATATGTAAAATGTTTTTGAATTTTTTAAAAAAGTATAGACAAAACGCAAATCTTGTGATATAATGTCATCGTAAGCTGATATGCTTCGAATTTCAACAAGGAGGTTATATCGATGGACGCTTTCATTGCTTTCATTCAGGCTTTTATCCAGTTCTTGAAAGATATTGTTGCATATTTCCGCGCTCTCGGCGATGGTGAAGATGCATCTTTCCCGTCATTCCCCTCATTCTAATATCTGTCTATATGCCACCCCTCGGGGTGGTTTTTTTAATTATCTATTGAAAATATGAATGTAATATGATATAATCATTTCGGGTGATAATTATGTTTGATGCAAAAAGAATAAAAGATGAAATTGTCCTTTGGATAAGAGAATTTTTCGAAAAGAGCGGCAAAGGTTGTAATGCCGTTGTCGGTGTGTCCGGCGGAAAGGACAGTTCAATTGTTGCCGCCTTATGTGTCGAGGCACTCGGAAAAGACAGGGTTATCGGAATTTTAATGCCACAGGGCGTTCAGAACGATATTGACAAAGCCTATGAATTAGTAAACCATCTCGGTATAAAACACTATGTCGTTAATATCAAAGACAGCGTTGATTCACTGCTTAATGCCATGCCCGAAAATCTCGAAATATCTGTTCAGTCAACAACAAATTTGCCGGCAAGAATAAGAATGTCCGCCTTATATTGTATCTCTCAGTCACTTAACGGCAGAGTTGCAAACACCTGTAATTTGTCTGAAGACTGGGTTGGATATTCCACCCGTTACGGCGACAGCGTCGGTGATTTCTCTCCGCTTTCAAGGCTAACCGTCCGAGAGGTTAAACTTATCGGTTATGAGCTTAATTTACCCGTTGATTTGATTGAAAAACTGCCCGTTGACGGTTTATCGGGAAAAAGTGATGAGGACAATTTGGGCTTTAGTTATGCCGTTCTTGACCGATATATCCGCACGGGTGAAATTGACGATCTTGAACTGAAAGCAAAAATTGACCGACTTCACGAAATAAACAAATTCAAATTGGAGCTTATGCCCTGTTATGAGTATAAACAAATTTGAGCTGATTTCTCCTTTCAAACCCACCGGCGACCAACCGCAAGCGATTGAAAAATTGGTTGACGGACTTAACAACAATGTCGAAAATCAGGTCTTGTTGGGCGTAACCGGTTCGGGTAAAACCTTCACAATGGCAAATGTCATTGCAAAAACCAACCGAACTGCCCTCGTTTTGGTTCACAATAAGACACTCGCTGCACAACTTTGCAGTGAGTTTCGTGAGTTTTTTCCGAATAATGCCGTTGAATATTTCGTTTCATACTACGACTACTATCAACCTGAATCCTATATCCCGACAACCGATACATATATTGAAAAAGATTCATCCGTTAATGATGAAATTGACCGACTTCGCCATTCTGCGACAGCGGCTTTAGGTGAACGAAATGACGTAATTATCGTCGCAACGGTTTCATGTATCTATCCCTTGGGCGACCCGATTGACTATAAAAGTATGGTTATTTCACTTCGCACGGGAGACATGAAAAATCGTGATGATTTGCTTAAAAAACTCGTTGAACTTCAGTATGACAGAAATGATATAAATTTTATCCGCAATACTTTCAGGGTACGCGGTGATGTTGTCGAGGTCTTCCCTGTTTATACCTTTGAACACGCTATACGCATTGAGTTTTTCGGTGATGAAATTGATGCTATTTCGGAATTTAATCCGCTTACTGGCAATATAAATACCCGTCTTTCCCATGTTGCAATTTATCCCGCCTCTCACTATGTTGTCGCTCCCGAAAAATTGGAAAAAGCGATAAACGAAATTCAGGAAGAGATGTTTGAACGGGTTGATTATTTTACTTCTCAAGGCAAACTTTTAGAGGCTCAGCGGATAAGAGAACGCACGAATTACGACTGCGAAATGCTTCGTGAAACGGGTTTTTGCAAGGGAATTGAGAACTATTCAAGGGTTATGAGCGGACGAAAACCGGGAACGGCACCTTTTACTTTGCTTGACTATCTTCCCGATGATTTTCTTCTTTTTGTGGACGAATCACATGTAACTCTTCCGCAAGTTCGCGGTATGTACGCAGGCGATAAGGCAAGAAAAGATAATCTTGTCAATTTCGGTTTCAGATTACCGTCCGCCTACGACAACCGTCCTCTCTTCTTTGAGGAATTTTGGAGCAAAACGCACCAAAGAATATTTGTCAGTGCCACACCGGGACCGTTTGAACTTGAAAACACAAGCGAGGTTGTCGAACAGATTATCAGACCGACGGGCTTGGTTGACCCCGAAATATCAGTTCATCCGACTGAGGGACAGATTGATGATATATTGGACGAAATAAACAAACGTGTTGAGAGAAAAGAACGCGTATTGATAACCACCCTCACAAAAAAAATGGCGGAAGATTTAACCGATTATCTTTCCACTTTCGGTGTAAAAGTCCAGTACATGCACCACGACATTGACACCATTGAACGAATGGAAATTATCCGTGACTTGCGTTTAGGTGAATATGATGTCTTGGTCGGAATTAACCTCCTTCGTGAAGGTCTTGACCTGCCGGAAGTTTCACTTATAATTATTCTTGATGCGGACAAGGCGGGTTTTCTGCGTTCCGAAACTTCGCTTATTCAGACGATAGGTCGTGCCGCCCGTAACGTAAACGGCGAGGTTATTATGTATGGCGATGAGGTTACCGCACAAATGGAAGGAGCAATCAGGGAGACAAACCGCCGTCGTCAAATTCAGCAAAAATATAACAAAGACAATAATATCACGCCGAAAACCATTATAAAAGATGTCCGTGATACACTTGAAATTTCCAAAAAGGAAAAAGTAACCGATATGACAAAGGCACTTCGGAAAATGTCACGCCGTGAACGTGAATTGATGATTGCCGACCTTACCAAACAGATGAAAGAGGCGGCAAAAATGCTTGAATTTGAACACGCAGCCTATTTACGAGACAAGATTAAAGAAATTTCAGAGAGTTAAAATCAGCGTTGCGACAGTGCAACGCTTTTTTGTTATATTTATTAAGTATAAATCAGTCGCACTTATGCTCACTTTCTTCGTCATGAACAGCCCTTGCTCCGCCGATTAACTTCGGTCTGGTACGTGCCGCAACAACCATCGTTTCCCCGATAACGTTATTCTCCAATCTCATTGGTATCGCCACCTTTTTCAAATGCATCCCGACAAGTGTAAAACCGATATCAAGCCCTGCATCGGCTTTAATTTCCTCCAACACAACCGGATCGGAAAAATTGTTATAAGCCTCCGTAGCCAATGAACCGCCCGCTTTGGGTTTAGGAATAACATTAACTGGCTCGGCATAAGGGACAGCCTCACGCTCGGTTACAATGGCACGGTTTAAGTGTTCACAGCACTGAACGGCAAGATAAATTCTCTTGCTTTTGGTATATTCGTAAAGTGCTTTGAAAATTTCCGTTGCTGCGTCAACATTTGAATTTGTGCCGATGTCATAGCCCGAAACTTCACTTGTTGAGCAACCGATAACAACAATATTGCCTGATTTCAGTTCGGCTTTTTCACAAAGTTCCGTGATAATCTCTTTCGTCTGTTCATAAATTGTCTTTTTCATATTAGCCACCCCTAATCAAGCGTAATTTTACTTTTTTCAAAAACTTTCATTAAAAGAATACCAACAACAAGCCCCGCAATTCCCTGTACACCGTTTGCCGGAATATTGACGGCGGACGGAACAAAGCCGTACATAAAGCCCTCAAACACATAATAGCCCAAAATCATCAATATGTCAGCCGCCAAACCGCTGATAATTCTTGAAGGCAGCACGGCAAATTTCTTTTTAAGCAACTTAAATAAATAATATGCAGTAATCGCCATAAGTCCTTTAATAACAAAAGTCGCGGGAGCGTAAACAACGTAACCGGACAATATATCCGCCAAAGCAGAGCCGAGACCTGCGGCAAGAAAACCGTAAGCGGGATGCAAAAGCCAGCCGGCAGTCAATACTATACAATCGCCCAAATTTAAGTAACCCTTTAACGGGGAGGGTATCTTAATAACCATAGTCGCAACACAGACAAGTGCCGCCAAAAGCGATGTTATTACAATTCTTCCGGTTCTGTTTTTCATCATTTCACTCCTTGACATAACATTGCGGATAGTATATAATATATCTGACCATATAACAACAACCAAACAAGGAGAATTTTATATAACCAGATGAGATATATAATTGACCGAGAAAATCGTCCCTTGTATCTGCAACTTTATAAACAAATCCGAGACGATATTATCAATGAGAACTATGTGTACGGCGGAAAATTGCCGTCCAAACGCACACTTGCGGAAGAAACAGGTGTAAGTACAATCACCGTTGAACATGCCTATGCTTTGCTTTGTGAAGAGGGCTATGTTGAATCGCGGGAACGAAGCGGACATATTGTCATCTTCCGAAAATCGGACGGCTTTGCATCTGCGACAAGCACCGTAGAGACTGACCATTCGTCCTATCATACCGCAAAGACCTATCCCGAATTTCCACTATCAACTTTGAGCAAAACCATGCGTAAAGTGTTAAACGAGCATGGCGATCTCCTGCTTGAAAAATCACCGAATGCAGGCTGTTATGAACTTCGCGTAGCAATAAGACAACTCCTTGCCCGAAACCGCGGTATTTACGTGGATATTGAGCAAATTATCATCGGTTCAGGTTCGGAATACCTATACGGTTTAATTGTCGAACTATTGGGAAGACATAGAATTTTTGCTGTCGAGATGCCTTCATACAAAAAGATTGAACAGGTCTACAAAGCAAAGGAAATTGCATATGAAACCCTGCCGCTTACAAACACCGGTATTGACAGCAAAGCCTTGTCGGAAATGAATGCTGATGTTTTGCATACGACACCTTATCGAAGTTATCCGAGTGGCGTAAGTGCGACGGCATCCAAAAGACATGAATATATCCGTTGGGCAAATCTAAATAACCGTTATATAATCGAGGATGATTTTGAGTCCGAATTTTCCGTTTTCACCAAGCCGACCGAAACGCTGTTTTCCCTGTCGAAACACGACAATGTTATATATCTGAATACTTTTTCAAAAACAATTTCCCCCTCCCTGCGTATCGGGTATATGGTGCTTCCCAAACGTCTTGTAACGCCGTTTAATGAAAACTTGGGCTTTTATTCCTGCACGGTGCCGACCTTTATGCAATATGTTCTGACCGAACTTATCAACAACGGCGACTTTGAACGGCATATCAATCGTGTCAGAAGAAAAAAACGAAAAGAAATGACTTAAACAACATAATGTTACAACTTATCGTGAACAACAACTAATTTAAGGCGGTACTTCACCGCTTTTTTCTTTGGTTTTATAAACAGCAACTTTTGTGAAAGTTAATTACATTCTCCTTTTTTCAAATTTGGGCGGACCTTTATTTATCAATTCCTCCATTTTTCTTTCTAATTCTGCTTTCCTCGCCTCCTTTATCTCTCTTGCCCGCCTTTCTTCATCGGTTGTTTGTGTAAAAAAGACATCGTTTTTACTTTTTTCGTTAAAAATAAGACTGATCACATAGGCACAGATATTTCTAATTTCGCCTTTATTGCGTGACAAAATTTCACTCACATATTCAAAAGTCCCCCTGTCAATATCACGAAATCGCTCTTTTACGACCTTTATCGGATAGGTCTCACCGCATATTCTCATCGCCCTTTGTCCGCTTGTCAGTACGTCGTTTACCGTTGAAACGAACATATCAAGCTCCTCTTTCCTGTTCCCGACTTTAAGTAACATATCATAATCTATCTTCCCCCTTATCTCGTCGGTATAGTCGGTATAATCGGTAAAGTTGGTATTGTTGGTAATTCCGGAACAATCGGTAAAGATGGTATTGTCGGTAATTTCGGGACATTCGCTCCCTTCTTCGACCTTGCTCACTTCTTTATATCCGTCACCCTCGCCACCTTTGCTTATTTCGTTATTTTTGCTGTCAGCCTGCGTTTTCTGCTCATCGACTGGTATTATTTTCACTCCGCAATCAAGCTCTTTTACATATATAAAATTCGGCTTACAACCTCTTCTCCTATAACGGCTGATAAGTCCGCAGTTGTCCAATTCGTCTAATATCTTTGATATTTTTTTGTTCGTCCAAGCCAACAGCCCTGCAAGACTTTCATATGTATAAATTATGCAGGGTTTGCCGAAATCATCGGTATAACCGTTTTTTATTGAAAGCGTCATCCTGTCCTTTAACAACAAATACATCACCTTTGCGGCATCGGACAAATTTTTATCACTTAAGAGTTTTTTCGGTGCGATAACAAAGTTATCTTCATTTCCCATAAACTTCACCTTTACAATTTATTGTGTAATTTTCTTTCACAGTCATATTGTATCACAAACCGAAAATCTTGTCAAGTAGGTTTCATAAAAATATTTTTCAATGCAATTTAATTTCATTTTCTTCTTTTCATCCCCCTAAAACAAAAATTTCTTAAATTTTTGATTGTATGGTTGATAAGTATAATTCTTAAGTATGATTCCTTAGTATTACTCCTTAGTATTATTTGTGTTTCGTTTGGATACTGTTTTAGTTTCGTTTGGATACTGTTTTAGTTTCGTTTGGATACTGTTTTAGTTTCGTTTGGGAACTGCTTTAGTATCTTTTGGGAACTGCTTTAGTATCTTTTGGGAACTGCTTTAGTATCTTTTGGGAACTGCTTTTGTATCTTTTGGGAACTTCTTTAGTTTCGTTTGGGAACTATTATAGTATCGTTTGGGAACAATAAATCAATGTTTTGAAAAAAACGTGCAAACATTCTTAAAGCAAAAAAAGAACTCACAAAAGAGTTCTTTCTTAAATTTATTAAAGTTCTTGTTGAAGGAGGGTTTTAATTAAGGTCGGGTCTGCTGTGCCTTTGAGTTCCTTCATACATCTGCCGACAAGGGCGGTAAAGGCTTTCTCTTTGCCCGACTTATAATCGGCGACAATGGCTTGATTTTCGGCGATAATCTTCTTTACCGTATCGAGAATAAGACCTTTGTCGGTTAAAGTGTAAAGATTGTTTTTCTCGGCAAAGTCAAGCACATCAATGTCATTTTCAAACAGGGCGGCGAGAATTTTCTTTCCGTTATCGCGAATAATCTTTTCTGATTCAACGAGATTGATTATTTCGGCTAATTTGTCGGTATTTATATTAAGATTTGCCTCACCCAGCTTTTTCATAAGTGCCAGACAGTCGGATAATATCCAACTTGCGGCGGTTTTCGGAGCGATATTCTTGTCAATAAGAGTGTCGAAAGTGTCGCTCAAACTTCTGTCGTTTGCAAGAACGGCGGCTTCTTTCGGGAGAACGCCCATTGCTTCATAAGCGACTGCCTTTTCGTTTGTGGTTGAGGGCAGAGAGGCTTTAATTTCATCAATCCAAGCGTCGTCAATCATAATCGGCATCAAATCGGGATTGGGGAAATATCGGTAATCCTCCGCAGTTTCCTTAGTCCTTAACGGGAATGAACGTCTTTTTACCTCATCCCAACGGCGGGTTTCCTGTACCAAAACTTCGGTTTTTCGCTCAATCGCATCAATATGACGAACTCTCTCAAATTCAATCACATCACGAATATCCGTAAAAGAACTCATATTTTTTATTTCGGAGCGAACACCCATTTCGTTACTGCCCTCGGGACGGACGGAAATATTTACATCGCAACGCATCGCACCCTCCTCACATTCAGAAATACCGGCGAAACGGAGGTTGCTTTTTAATGTTTCAAGGTACTCAATCACCTCATCGGCGGAGCGAAAATCGGGCTTGGAAACAATCTCAATAAGCGGAACGCTCGTCCTGTTAAAATCGACGCGTGAGGTCTTTGTGCTTTCGTCGTGAACGAGTTTTCCCGCGTCTTCTTCAATATGAATTTGCTTAATTCCTATCGTTCTGTCGCCGATAACAACCGAACCATCAACGCATATCGGATTAAAATATTGAGTAATCTGATAACCGCCGGGCAGGTCGGGATAATAATAATTTTTCTTGTCAAAAGTGGTATAGCGGTTAATTTTGCAGTTGAGCATCAAACCCGCTTTAACTGCAAGTTCGATAGCCTTTTTGTTGGTTACGGGAAGCATGCCGGGCATACCCGAACAGGCGGGACAAACGCAGTCGTTAGGCTCTTCGCCCGCACCGTGACCGCCGCAGGAGCAGAATAATTTTGAATTGGTGGACAACTCAACGTGAGTTTCCAAGCCCATAACAAGTTCGTATTTCATCTTATTCCCCTCCGTTTATAATGATTTTGCGATACTCAAAAGAGTATTTTCATCGAATTTCTTGGCGACAAACTGAACACGATTTGCAATAACCGCGGGATTTCCTGAAATTGAGGCTATGCTCGAATATTCAATTTCTTTGACCATATTTTCAAACGTGCCTTCGGTTTCACCAATTTCAAAAGATGAGCCTGCGGGCAATAAAACCGCATCGTAATTTTCAAATATACCATCTAATTTCTCGGAAATCAAACGGCGAATACGCAGAGACTTATCGTAGCAAACGTCGTATTTATCCTTTGAAAGCACATCGCTGCCGTAAAGAATAACTGTCTTTGTCAGGAGAGTAAAGCCCTCTGTGCGTGAATTTGTATAAAGTTCGTCGATATTCTTGTAATCTGCCGTTCTGTGTCCGTATTTTACACCGTCAAAACGGGAAATATTGTTGCAAGTTTCGGCACACATAAGAATTGTGTAAGCAGTTGCTGCCGTCTCGGAAAGTTCAAAATTGATATTCTGAACCTCTGCACCCTTTGCTTGAAGGGCAGAAACGGTTTTTTCAATCTGTGTTTTCACCTCATCGCTTGCCTTGTTTGTAATATCGGAAAGCACGGCAATTTTCATGTCGGCAACATTCTTGTTTGTGTCATAAACATATTTTTCCGTCGGCAGAGAGGTACCGTCCTTTTCGTCATATCCCGAAATAATAGAAAGAATTTCGGCACATTTATCGGCAGTTTCGGCGGTTACACCAACCGTTTCGGCAGAACTTACACAAGCAATCACGCCGTATCTTGACACAGTGCCGTAGGTGGGTTTAATGAATATTTTATCGCAGACGGCAGCCATTCGTCGGGGTGTGCCGTTTAAGTCAACATTCAACGAAATATCGCAAGGAATATCATTTTTATTGCCGTTAAAAGCAGATAAACCAAGTTCACCGACTGCGGTTTTCCCAGCAAGTTTCAGACCTGCGTTTTTGATGCGACTTACAACCTCAGCATCAAAAAGAGGTACAAAGTTTTCAAGCATTTTGCTGCCTGCGGTTGCGGGAATATCCTTGACTAAAATCATATCGTCAACGGCAATATTTCCGGTTTTATCAATTTCCGTAAAGAATTTCATATTTGTACCTCCTATCTTACCAATATCGGGACGAGCCATGAATTTTCATCACAAGCTGGTGCATTTTTGAGTAAATCCTCACGCGAGAAAGTCTGTATTCTTTCATCTTCACGCAGAATATTCACCATTTCATTGACATAAATCTGCGGTTTTGTTTCGCTTGTGTCAATATCGGAAAGTGTTTTTTCCCGATTTTCCATCATGGTAAATATATCATTAACCTTTGCCTTTTCTTCGGCTTCAAGTTTAAGTTGGTTAAGTTCTTCAAGATTTTCAAGTTTTGATTTTTTAGCAACCTGTCCGCCTGCCATTGACTTATTATCGGCAGAACCTGCAAAATATTCAATATTCTGACCGCGAACGGCAATATTCGCTTCATAAAGCTGAAGTTCGGTTACTTCACTCGGAGCACCGAGCATCTGATCCTGTGCCGTGCCGTCAAGCGGAAATGCGATAACATCACGTATTGTTTCGGTGTCGGCGAGAAGCATCACAATTCTGTCAACGCCGGGAGCCATACCGGCGTGAGGCGGAGCACCGAAATGGAAAGCGTTATAAAGTGCGGAAAACCGCTTTTCAACTTCGTCTTCGCTGTAGCCCGCAATCTCAAAGGCTTTACGCATAATTTCGGGCGAGTGGTTGCGAACTGCACCGGAGGCAAGCTCAATACCGTTACAAACAAGGTCGTATTGATAAGCAAGAATTTCGCAGGGATCCATATTAAGAAGTGCATCGAGACCGCCCTGAGGCATGGAAAAGGGGTTGTGAGTGAAAATAATCTTGTCCGTCTGTTCGTCTCTTTCAAACATCGGGAAGTCGATAATAAAGCAAAATTCAAATGAATTTTCGTCGATGAGGTCAAGTTCTTTTCCGAGCCATGTGCGAATTATTCCCGCATTTTTGCTTGCAACTTCGGGAAGAATATCGGAAATAAAGAATATAGTTTCGCCTGTTTTTATTCCGGTAAGTTCAACAATTTCACGTTTCTGTTCTTCTGTTAAAACTTTTGTTATCGGGTCGTCTTTCCATTCGTAAGTGTCCTTGTCAAGCAAAGTAATATGTGCAAGACCTGCCATTTTTGCCTGTTTTGTGGCAAATTCCAATGACTTATCAAAGAACCAGCGTTCATTTTTGCAGGGAGCAACAATTCCGCGAACGGGTTTGTTGGCAAAGGGCTTAAAATTAACATCCTTAAAAAAGTCGGTTAAATCGCAGATAACAAGCGGGTTTCTTAAATCGGGCTTGTCTGAGCCGTATTTCGCCATCGACTCGGCAAAGGGAATGCGTCTGAACGGAGAGGGAGTAATCTTTTTATCGGAAAATGTTTTGAAAACATCGGCAACGACACTTTCGCAGACTTCAAGAACTTCATCCTGAGTTGAAAATGCCATTTCAAAGTCAAGTTGATAAAACTCACCGGGAGAACGGTCGGCACGAGCATCTTCATCACGAAAACACGGAGCAATCTGATAATATTTATTAAAGCCCGATACCATTAAAAGTTGCTTAAACTGCTGCGGTGCCTGCGGTAAAGCATAAAATTTGCCCGGATGTTTGCGGGACGGAACGAGAAAGTCTCTTGCACCCTCCGGACTTGAGGCGGTTAAAATAGGAGTTTGGATATCCAAAAATCCTCTTTCTTCCATAAGTTTACGCATATGTCCGATAACCTTTGAACGAAGGATGATATTATTATGCAAATCGGGATTTCTCAAATCAAGAAAACGATATTTCAATCTGATATTCTCATTTGTATCACTTGAACCAATTTCAAAAGGCAAATCACGTGTACAAGTGCCTAAAACGGTCAATTTGTCAACCATAAGTTCAACAAGACCGGTTTCAATCTTGGGGTTTACTGTTTCTTCATCACGCTCTGTTACAATACCCGAAACGCCGATAACGGTTTCTTTGGATATGCCTTTGAGCAGATTTTCATCGTGAACTACAAGTTGAGTAATACCCGTTTCATCACGCAGATCAACGAATAAAACACCGCCGTGGTCGCGAATAACGCTTACCCAGCCTGCAAGTTCAACACGCTGACCGATGTGTTCCTGACGAATATCGTTACAAAGATGAGTTCTGTACATAATATCCTCCGTACAAATAAAAAAATAAACGGGACTTCTGAAAGAGAAATCCCGGGACGAGTTAAAACCCGCGGTGCCACCCGAGTTAATGAATAATATAAAACTATTCAATCACTTATAAACTAAATTTTATAAAGCAAAGTGTTCCCTGACTTACTACTCACCCGAATGCGTTTTCAGCCTCCGACGCATACTCTCTGACGAGCTTTCCGAAAAAGCAGAGTCTTTACTCGTGAAAAATATTCCACAGACCTTATTATACTAAATAATCAAGATTTGTCAAGGGCTTTTTAATATTTCTCCATGTCGGCAACGTCCAACACGAATACTGTTGCACCGCTGACTGTTACTTCCGCACCCAAAGAGCCGTCGGAATAGCCTCTGCCGAATGACTGAGCACTCGCAGCCTTGTGTTTGCGGGTTGCGGAGAACTGTTTAATAATTTTCTTTGCAATATCAACTCTTTCGGCTTCCGTTCCGATTAAAAGAGTTGTGTTTCCGACCATGAGATAACCGCCGCTTGTGGATAACTTCGTAACAAAAAAGCCTTCTTTTGTAAGTTCCGATGCGACAATGGCACTGTCTTCGTTATTTATAATTGCAAGTATAAGTTTCTTCATATTAGTCTCCTTATTCAAAATTTTCCGCTTCTTTTTGTGCCTGAAGCTGTTCGCCCATTGATTGAATCTGGACGAGTTTATAATATTTACCCTTCTGAGCAAGCAAATCATCGGGATGTCCGCACTCGATAATCTCACCCTTATCAACAACAACAATCTTGTTTGCCTTGCGTAATGTTGAAAGTCTGTGAGCAATCATCAAAGTGGTTCTGCCTGAAATAAGCCGCTCAATCGCTTCCTGAATGAGTTTTTCGGTTTCACTGTCAACGGCTGCGGTTGCCTCGTCAAGAATAAGAACGGACGGGTTTTTCATAACCGCTCGAGCGATTGAAATTCTCTGCTTTTCACCGCCTGATAAACCGACACCGCGTTCGCCCAAAAGAGTGTCATAGCCGTCTGGCAAGCGTGCGATAAAATTATGTGCATTTGCAATGTCCGCCGCTCTGAATATCTGTTCAACCTGCGGATTTTTCGAGCCGTAAGCGATGTTGTTAAATATTGTATCTTTGAACATAAGCGGTTCTTGCTGAACAAAACCTATTTGGTCGCGGCAAAAAGCCATATCAAGGTCTTTAATATTTACTCCGTCAATAAGAATTTCGCCGTCATAATCGTCATAATAACGCATAATCAAATTGATAAGCGTTGATTTTCCCGAACCCGTTGTGCCGACAATACCGACAATATCACCCGGCTCAATCGTCAGATTGATGTTTGAAAGCACCTTTTTGGAACGGTCAAAGGAGAAGCTGACATTCTTAAATTCAATCTTGCCGTACATTCTCTGCGGAACATTACCTTTTCCGAAATCGTGTTCGGGTTCAGCGTCAATAATATCAAGCAGTTTTTCGGCACTTGCCAAGGTGTTACGATAAGTATCGGGGAAATTTGCAAAGAAGTTAACGGGGTTATAAAACATGCTGGCGTAAGAAACGAAAGATACCAAAAGACCTGTTGTTATGCCCGCCTCGCCGTTAATTACATAATTACCGCCGACTCCCCAAATGATAAGCGTTCCGCAGGTAACCAAAAATGTGATAAACGCAGGAAATGCACTTGTGATTTTCGCAACACGTGAGTCTTCTTTAAGCCATTCGTCGCAATAGGAATCAAAACGTTTTACCGCATCTTTCTCACCGGAAAAGGCTTTAATAACACGAATGCCCGGTATGCTGTCTGTTAAAATCCCCGATATTGAAGCAACTCTACGCCATAGTCTTAAATATAAGGGACCTATCAAATTGCCGAATTTCTTTCCGACAAAGGCAACGATAGGAATTGGAACGAGTGAAAAGACCGTCATTTTCGGGTTTAGGTAGAACATTATTGCCAATATACCAATCATGGTAAAGAAATGAACAACCGCCTCTTGACTGACTTTCATAACAAAGTTCTGGATTGTGGTCGAATCGGAATTGATACGATTTATAACCGAGCCGGTTGATGTTTTATCGTAAAACGACATCGGTAAATACTGAGCTTTCGCGTAAATATCTTTCTTAATGCCAACTACTATTTTGTTACCCGTAACACGAAGAAGATATGAACGAAACGCCGTTATCGTATATTGAACAATGAAAACCGCAAGCAATACAATTATCATCTGTATCAGTCGTTTTTTGTCTCCGCTGGGTAAAACCTTGTCAACCATATGTCCCGTTATATAGGGCGGAACAAGCGATGCAGCAGTGGTAAAAACGGAGAGGAGCATACAGATAAGCAGATTTTTCTTGTGAGGAGAGGCATATTTTGCAAACTTTGAGAACATCTTACCCTTGCCCTTGCAGTTTAAGCAATCGGCATCCGGACTTGAAAGTTTTCGTCCGCATTTCGGGCAAAATGAACGCATTGACGAAAAAGCATTGTCAATTGAATGAAGAAGTTCATCTTCATAGCCTTTTTCGTTTACCGCATTCACAAATTCCGCAGCCGCTTCGCATATTGATGCAACGGCATATGTAAAACGCATAAGTTTCTGTTTATGACCGTTTTTGAGTTTAACACTAAAATACGCCGAGCCGTACATTCGTTTGACGAATGCTTCCTCAATATCGGCATATTCAATTAAAAACTGGTCGTTATCGTCATAAGCACGAAGCGAACTTTTACCAAGAACAAGCAAACTTTCTCCATATTGCTGGTCAAGATGCAGATCGCCGACAATGAAAAAGAGATTGTCGTCCTCGCTTATGTTATCAACAAACCCTTCGTAACATTTCGGTACGGGTTTATTGGATTTTACTTTTAACAAAATAATCACCGACTTTAGTCAAACTATATTTCAAATAATTGATTTATACAATAACTAATCTTCTTAATTTTCGCTAAATCAAGCCCATTCATCCTGTGCAACCGGAATACGGATTGAGCCGATAAGCATTTCATGCTGCCAAACAAACCATTGATTTGTCGATGGCTTATGTCTTAATGTAATTTGTCTCGGACTGTCCGCACCGCCCGATTTCATCCAAAGGGTTACATAACCCTCGTTCTGATAGCTGTAAGGATTATCGGAAACGGTGATTGAAAACGGAGGATTGACGGTATAGTTATTTTGCGGATTTGCACCGTTAAAAAATGATTTCGGGACAAAATCCTGACCAAAAGCCAAACGATCACGCAAAAACTGTTCATCAAAATTTGAAAGAGGTTTGGGTCCTTTCAGAAAATTGAGCATTTCAAAACAATCCTCTTTGCTGTCCTTATATCTGCAAAGTGCCAAAATACAAAGCGGAGCAACGGCAAAAGGATCACTTAAATTGCTTTCGGGCAAAGTTTGTAATTGAGCCAAGTTTTCGGGTATAAAATTGAACGTAAAAGTCTTTGATGCCATAATTTCCTCCCACATAAATACTTAGTATAATAATACCCTCAATTCAAATTAAAGTCAACCTTTATTTATCTTTTTTTGAAAAACATATTGCAAGTAATTGATATTTGTGTTATTATACAGTTAACAAATATAAGTAAAAAGGAGAATTATATGATAGATTTTAATAAATCATTACTTGAAAATTGTATTCAGAACGGACCTTTGGTCTGTGCTCATCGTGGTATTGCATCGGGAAACATCCCCTGCAACACAATTCCCGCTTTCAATGCCGCTTTATTGCAGGGGGCGGACATGATTGAACTTGACGTTTCAAAAAACAGGGACGGCGAATTTTATGTTTTTCATCCCGGTATGGAGCCTGCCCATCTTCGCTCAAAGCGTTTGATTTCAATTTTAAGCGACAAAAAAGTGTCAAAATTACGTTTTGTCAATCAGGACAACGTTCCCACTCAGTTCGGTGTTTATCGCCTTGACGAAGTGCTTAATTTCTTAAAGGGTAAGTGCTATATCAATGTTGACAAATACCCGATTGACGTACCCGGCATTTCAAACGTTATTCGCAGGTGCGGTGTTGAAAATCAGGTTATCGTCAAATGCAACGCAAAAGACAAGAAAACTTTGGAAAAGATTAAAAATCACGCTCCCGATTTGATGTTCATGGCAGTTTTCCACGACTGCGACGAAGGGATAACCGATTCAATCGCAGCACAAGGTATTAACTGTATCGGTGCCGAAGTTCTGTTCAAAAAAGAAGGCGTACAGGTTGCAAACAAGGCTTATGTTGACATCATGCACGAAAAAGGTCGTGTCGTCTGGGTAAACTCAATTGTTTACGATTACAAGGTCGTGCTTACCGCCGGTCATAATGACGATATTGCCGTTTCGGGCGATCTTGAAAACGGCTGGGGCTGGCTTCTCGACAAAGGCTTTGATATAATTCAGACTGACTGGTGCGGTATGCTCAAAGATTATATTAAAACGAGAAATACTTTCTGATAAATGAAAAAGATACTTTTTACTATTGTAAAAATCCTGCTGTTTTTTGTCGGATGGGCAGTTTTAGCAGGCTTAATACCCGTTCCTGAGTTATCAAACGCTGCGGTTTGGCGATTTTTGGCTGAACTTATACCCTTTTTGGTGATTGTCATTTTTACATTAGTATTTTGGTTACTTGAAAAGAAAAGAATAAAATTACATATTTATTCCTCTCTCATAAAAAACATTATTATCGGTATAATTACGGGAATAATTTGGATAGGAACGGCAACAGGAATTTTAATGTTGCTCGGTACAATGAAAATCACCGCATATAAACCCGTGCCGATGCTGTGGTTATGGATGATTTCCGTCTTTATCAATGCAGCGATGCAGGAATTGCTTGTAAGAGGCTACCTTTATCAGTTGCTGAAAACCGATTTTAACATTATTGTTGCAACCGCAGTTACAACGGCAATATTTACTTTCTTACATGGCGGAGCCTTTGAGGCAGGTCTTATCCCCGTTTTGAATGTTCTTACCATGAGTTTATTTATGACAACGGTTTTGGAATATACACAATCCTTGCTTGCTCCCTCGATTATCCATTTTGTTTGGAATTTCGTCGGTGCGATTATTCTCGGCGGAGTGCAACTTGCGGATGACTACCCGCATTTATGTATAACTGAATTTACGGGAAATATAATTTTATCCGGCGGCGAGCCTAAAATTGAAGGCAGAATAATAACTTTAATTCTCAATATTTTACTTATTATCGTATTCGCTCTTTTGATAAGAAAAAAGAACGCAAAAACTAAATTGACAAACACGCCGACCGAGAATATTTAGAACAGAAAACCAATAAAATTATTGATAATTCCTAAAAGGAGAATATCATGAATAATGAAAGAAAGATACAAATTAAAAAGATAATTCTTACAATCCTGAAAACTCTTATCTTTTGCGGCATATGGTGGACTATTTCATATTTTCTTCAAAAACCTCCGCAAGGTAGTCCATATGTATTTATCCTATCAATAATTGTTTTGCCGTTTTTTATTGCCATCGGGGTTAATATAGCGTTTTGGTTGGCGGAAAAGAAAAGAATTAAATTAAACTTTTTTAACTCTCCGCTTAAAAGCAGTTTGATCGGTATTTTGACGGGATTTGTTTGGATAGCACTAACAATAGGGCTTTTAATACTATTTGGTAAAGAAGTGAAAATAGAAACATCCTACGATACAGAATTTTTTATGCTGTTTGTTAACTCCAGTATAATATCATTAGTCCAAATCTTAACTTTTGAATTACTGCGGAGAGGCTATCTTTTTCAAATGCTGAAAAATGACTTTAATGTCATTGTTGCCACAATTATTGTAACCGCCTTGTCTGTGTTTGATTATTTATTCATTTCCACAACAGGTCTTGTAGCATTTTTGAATATTCTTTTAATTAACCTTTTGTTGACTTTGGTATTAAATTATGCAGAATCTTTAATTGCACCGATTTTAATGAACTTTATTTACATTTCCGGTACATTACTTGTTTTTAGTGGATCATATATTTCAGATGAGATATTAGTTTTAATTATCAACCTTGTGTTTGTTGCAATATTCGCTCTTTTGATAAGAAAAAAGAACGCAAAAGCCAAATTGACAGACACACCGAGTGTCGAAGAAAATTTTGATAATAATCTTTAAGGAGGACATATGTACACAGACAGACAGATTGAAAAAATGTTAGGCAAAGTAAGACGTTTTGAAGACACGCTTGAGGCAATGATATTTGACAGAAAAGACAGCGTTGATTTCAAGATTTTCAGGACGACAGAACGCCTGACAACCGTTCCCGCCGATGAACTTTTTGAGGACATTAAGCGTGGCGAAACATGGGGCGGTGAACATGCTTATGCTTGGTTTAAAACTACCTATACCGTTCCCGCTGAACTTGACGGGCAGGCAATTTATATCTGGCCCGATATGAACTGCTATGAGGGTATGCTTTTTGTTGACGGTGTTCCCTACGGTATTTTTGCAAACAAGGTTCATCAGACGGCACACGGCAACCATTATTGTGCCTTAATTGACTTAAATGCAAAAGCCGGAAAGACCTATGAAATTGCCATTGAGCTTTATGCGGGACATTATATTCCCGGTTGTGCTCCGCTGAAAACCGATGCTGTTCCTCAATTCGTATTTGAATATAACGGTGCGGATATCTGCATAAAGAACGCTGAAATTGCCGATATTTATTTCGACCTTTACACCTTAAACCGCCTTGTAAAAGTTACGGACTCAACGATGAGCGAATTTCGTCGCGGTGAGATTATCAATGCGTTAAATGAAGTGCATAATCGTGTTTTATATGCTATTGAGGACACAACGCTCGATGAATTTATGACTTGTTTACGCAGTGCCGTTCCATTTATTAAAGATGCTCTTTCGGTTAAAAGTGATGATTCCGCCCCGACAGCCGCAATAGTCGGACATTCTCACATGGACACGGCTTGGTTGTGGCCGGTTGTCGAAACCGAAAAGAAGTGTGCGAGGACTTATTCAAACCAAATTGCTTTGATGGATGAATATCCCGAATATCGTTTCGTGCAAAGTTCCTCCTGCCATTCCGATTTTATCCGCCGTCAGTATCCCGAACTTTTTAAGCGTATTCAAAAGAGAGTAAAAAGCGGTGAATATGAACCAAACGGTGCGGTCTGGGTTGAATGCGACTGTAATATCACCGGTGGCGAAGCGATGGTCAGACAGTTTTTGTGGGGACAGAGATTTACACGCAAGCACTTTAACTACACTTCAAACTGTTTCTGGCTTCCTGACACTTTCGGATATTCCGCCGCCATTCCGCAAATTATGAAAAGTTGTGCGGTTGATTATTTCCTTACAACTAAAATTTCATGGAATGACACAAACGCTTTCCCCTTTGATACATTTTGGTGGGAAGGTCTTGACGGTACTCGTGTATTTTCGCATTTCAACACAACTCACCACTTCCCTGATGCCGAAGATGTACCCGACAGATTGGGTGCGATTAAACAAAAGAGTGTTACAAACACCCGCCTGCTTGCTTTCGGTTACGGTGACGGCGGTGGCGGCCCTCAGTTTGAAGAAATTGAACTTGCCCGCAGAATTAAGGATATTTCCGGTATCGGCAAGACGGAATTTCGTGCAGTCGGCGATTTTATGCAGGACTTGGAAAAATCGGCAGTCAATCCCGACACCTATAAAGGTGAACTCTATCTTGAACTTCACAGAGGCACTCTAACCAACCAGCACACCATAAAACGCAATAACCGCAAGAGTGAGATTGCTCTGCATAATCTTGAATATCTTACCGTCAACAATGCGGTTAAAAACAAGGAAGCCGCCGATATTCAAAAGATTAACGAACTCTGGCAGACACTTTTGTTAAACCAATTCCACGACATTCTTCCCGGCACATGTATAAATATTGCCCATGAGGTCAGCCGCAAAGAAACACATGCTCTCTTGGAAAAGGCTGGCAATATGACTGTTGAACTGACAGCATCGGATGATAACGATTATATCACTTTTATCAATCCCTGCTCCTTTGACAGAAATGATGTTATTTTCACCGAGTTTAAGGGGAAATACATTAAGGGGAATTATGCTCAGCAAGTTTACACGAATTTAGACGGTGTCGAAACCTTGATGATTGCAGGCGTAAAAATTCCCGCTTATGAAAGCGTTTCATTTGAACTTTGCGACAACGCTCCCGAAAATACCGCCTTTGAAAACAAATATTACGATATTGATTATGCCGAAAATATGACTATAAAGTCATTATTCGATAAGGCTGAAAATCGTGAAATCAAAGCCGAAAACGGTTATAATTTAGGTTCTCTCATTATGGCTGAGGACGTTCCGAACGCGTGGGACAACTGGGATATTGATGCTGATGTTGAGGCGAAATTCAAGGATGTTTCAAATCTTATTAAGAGCGAACTTGTTTCAAGCGGCTCGGTTTGCACCATAACGAGAAACACCTATAAAATCAGTGCAAAAAGTACGGTTACGCTTGATGTTATCATCTTTGCCGACAGCCGTGAAATTCGTTATGACTGTGCTATGGACTGGCAGGACGACCACCGTCTTCTGAAAATTGCTTTTGATACCGATATAAGAAGTGATTTTGCTCGTCAGGAAATTCAGTTCGGTTATGTAAACAGACCGACGACGAGAAACAACAGCATTGAAAAGGCGAAATTTGAGGTATTAAACCACAAATACAGCGATATTTCCGAAACTCGCTACGGTGTCGCCGTTCTCAATGACTGCAAATACGGAATATCCGTTGAAGACGGCAATATGCGTCTGACACTCCACAAGGGCGGCACACGTCCCGACCATAAGGGCGATCATGACGGAATTCACCGTGCAGTTTTCTCACTTCTTCCCCACAACAGCGGTTTTTCCGTTCCCAATGTTACCAAATACGGCTATCTGCTTAACTATCCCGTTATTCCAGTTGTCGGTAATTATGAGGCAAAAGCACCCTTTAAGATTGATGCGGATAATGTAATTATCGAAACAATCAAGCCTTGCGAGGACAGCGAAAACGCTTTTATCGTTCGTGCTTATGAAGCCGAAGGCACGCAAGTAAGTGCAAAATATTCCACAGTCGGAGACGCATATATTTGCAATATGCTTGAAGAAGAACAGTCCGTTTGTCCCGAAATTCTCACTTTCAAGCCCTTTGAGATTAAAACAATAAAAGTGAAATTCTAATCCCTCCCCGTCGCATTTGCCCTTATGCTCGTCATATCGGCAGATGCGATATTTCTTTTTTCGCACATTTTATTATATATTATTTGAAAACTATAAGTTTTTTTGAAAATTATATTGACAAAACGAAGTTTCTGTGATATTATTGTAATGTTATGCGGGTGTAGTTCAATGGCAGAATCCCAGCCTTCCAAGCTGGTCGTGTGGGTTCGATTCCCATCACCCGCTCCATTTTATGCGTTTGTAGCTCAGGTGGATAGAGCAACTGCCTTCTAAGCAGTGGGTCGGGGGTTCGAGTCCCTCCAAGCGTACCAAAAAACATGAACAGCAGGATATTTCTCCTGCTGTTTTCTCATGTAAATGCTTTAATTTTAGTTAAGAAATAAATCAAATTTATCTTTATCTAAAAATACTCGTTCGCCGTTTTCGTCAATATGCGAAAAATCTTCTTTATTCAAAATAAATTCAACCTGCGTTTTTTGTTTCGGTTCAAGTAAAATTTTCTTAATACGAGTTAAGGATTTTATCGGTTGATTTACAGCATCTTTTTCCGACTTAAAGAGCATAACAACCTCTTTTCCTGTACGTTCACCGACATTTTCAACGCCAACTATTACTTTTAATTCATCACCAAAAACTTCAATATTTTCTATATCAGAAACGAATTTTGTATAAGACAAACCAAAACCGAAAGGATATTCGGGCTGACCGCAAAAATATCTGTAAGTCCGATTTTTCATCGAATAGTCCTCAAAATCGGGCAGGTCGTCGGTTGAAGAATAAAAGGTAATCGGCAGTTTTCCGCTTGGATTATACTCACCAAAAAGCAGGCGGGCAATGGCAGCACCGCCCATTTCACCGGGATAAAAACAATGGAAAATTCCTCTTGCCTTGTCTTTTGCCTCTCCCAAGGCAACCCCGCCGCCGCAGAACATAAGAATAATTATGTTGTCATTAACTTCTTTTACGGCATCTAGCAACTTAATCTGACAGTCGGGCAACTCAATTTTAATACGGTCGCCTGCACAATAGGGATTATTCGCATCGCCCTCTTCCCCCTCAAAATCCGCAGTATAACCCAAACAAAGCAAAGCAATATCGCTGTTTTCGGCAAGAGTAACTGCCTTTGAAAGCAAATTCTCATCACTTTCAAAATAATTCGTCCCTTGTTCATACCCGACATTATTAGTCCCCAAATAATCACATATTCCTTTATAAACAGTGTGATATTCTACAGGTGTCCCGTTATAATTTCCGAGCAAAACGCTTTGGCTGTTGCCGTTTGGTCCGATAATTGCGACTTTCCCGATATTCTTATTTAACGGCAAAATACCGTCATTTTTAAGCATAACAATACTCTCACTCGCAGCCTTTAGCGATAGTTCTCTGTGTTCTTCGCAAGCGATAACATCGGAGGAAATTTCGTCATATTCGGTCTTTTCATCAAACATTCCGAGTTTGAATCGAGCATTCAATGTCCGTTTCAAGGCAATGTCAATATCATCCTCGTCAATCAAATCCGTTTCGTAAGCATCGACAAGATTTTCATATACAGTACCGCAGTTTAAGTCGCAGCCGGCTTTTATTGAAAGTGCGGCGGCTTCGGTTTTGTTTGGAGCATATTTATGATTTTCGCTTATATCATAAATTGCACCGCAATCGGACACGACATGCCCTTCAAAACCCCATTTTTTACGCAAAATTTCAGTCAAAAGATATTCATTACAGCAGGCGGGTGTGCCGTTTACAGCATTGTAAGCACCCATAACCGCCTCAACTTTGGCTTTTCTGACACATTTCTCAAAGGCAGGTAAATAAGTTTCAACCAAATCTTTTTTAGAAACTTCGGCATTAAAAGAATGTCTGCCCTTTTCGGGACCTGAATGTACGGCGAAATGTTTTGCACAAGCGGCGGCACGAAGGTGTTTTGCTCCGTTATTCTGCAAATTTTCGATAAATGCACAAGCAAGTTTCCCCGTCAGATACGGATCTTCACCATATGTTTCCTGACCTCTTCCCCAGCGAGGATCACGAAAAATATTGATATTCGGACTCCAGTAGGTAAGACCGTGATACTGAGCAATTTCGTCTTTTTCTTTGGTTTTGTTATATTTCGCCCGACCTTCGATTGATATGGCGGTGGCAATTTCGCCGAGCAAATCTTCATCCCAAGTGGCGGCAAGCCCGATAGCTTGCGGAAAAACGGTCGCTTTCCCCGCCCTTGCAACGCCGTGCAGAGCCTCGTTCCACCAATTATATTTCTTAATATTCAGTCGCTCAATCCCAGCTGCGGAATTTGTCAGTTGACTTACTTTCTCCTCAATCGTCATCTGCTTAATTTTCTCGGAGATTTCTTTGCTATAATTTTTCATAACTTCCTTCCCCTTAATTATCAGTTTTTGATTTTTGCAATATCTATTAATAGCATTATACCAACATAATATCCAAAATACAATATTAAAATTAAATTTTGATACCGAACAATCAAATTCAATACAAATAAAATAAGAGCTGAAAAATCAGCTCCTATTTATCTGCAATCTGTCCTTTGAAAAGTTTTCTTAAAAGTTCAGAGAGAGGTATTATCAAAAAACCGGCAACAATATTACCCGCCGCATGAACCGCGTCCCAAGGCAAGCCGGCAATTATCCAAGAAATCATACCTTTGAAATCCAAACCGAAAAGAAGAGCCTGAGCAGGTGCATACAATGTGCCGAATAACAGCCCATGCAAACCGCAAACAAGCGGATAAACAACAATTGCGATTTTCTTGGGCATATTCTTAGGCAATAGCATTGTAACCGCCCATAAGACTGTCCAAATATACAAATAGGGTATCCACCAAGTCGCAAAGCCGGCATATAATCCGTTAATAAAAACATAAACATAAATCGGGAATAAAGCTTTTTTGCGAAAAACTAAGGTATAAACCATAGTTAACATTCCGAGCAGGTGAATGTTCGGCAGAAACTCAAGAATTATTTTTGAGCAGAACATTATTGTGCCTAACAAGGCAAAAACAACAATTTCTTTTGTGGTTAACGCTTTGCTCTTTTTATTTTGAGTATTCAAGTCGATAAATTACACCTTCGGTAATATCTGTACTATCAACACCGGCGTTTGCATATTCACCGTCAACATAGAATGCCCAATAGCTTGCATTAACGTCATAATCTGCAAGAATTCCGTTTACCGTCTTGATGTAAAGACCGAATTCAGTTTCATCACCCGTTATAAGTTCGTTTTCAAGAAGTGCTTCTCCAACGGTTTTGGCATCGGTCTTAATTGTGAAAGTAACAGTTTTGTCCTCAGCCTTGACTTCAACAACGAGTGTCTTTTCGCCGGAACCGAGTTCGGTGTTACTTACATATTTAGCATCTGCCCATAAGCCTGTTTCCTGATTTGAATTTTTGCAGGCGGAAAAACCAAGAACGCAAGCAAATACTAAAATGATTGAAATAACAGAATAAATAGTTTTCTTCATTTTGAAACATCCTTCCTTTAATTTCAAAAGGATAAATAAAAGCACCCTTCATGAAGGATGCGTGTAAAATTTCGGTATCCTGCTCATACCAAAATACAGGATTAAATAATCCTTAACTCAACACGAATCTCTTCATTTGCCCAAGAGAGTTTTTATGTGTCACAGACCGATAAGCATTCCGACTTGACTTAAAAAAGAGATACGGTAATGGCTGTTGCTGCGGATTCTCACCGCGATTTCCTTATCCCCGAACATATTTAATATGCCCGACAATGAATGAGAACATTCAATGACCTGTGTTTATTCTTTTGTAAAATTATTCTATCATATAAATTTCAATTTGTCAAGATGTTAAGCTCTCCTTAAATCATCTTTATTTAATTCACTTTTTCAAACTGCATAATAAATTCTTCCAGCTCAAAACCTATCGGCGGTATGCATGTAAATGCTGTAAAAATGCCGGAGCTTGTTTTTATATGGTAATCACATCTTATATACTGATTGTCTTTTTTTATTATAAAACTGCCGTTATACCAACCCGTAAATGCATATAACTCGTGGGCGACTCGATCGGCAGATAAAGGGGAAATTTTCCATGCATATTTAGTGCCTTCTCCACCTGTCCGTAATAATTTGTAAATTAAACGCATACCATTTGGAGGATATCCCCCCCAACTATACCAACGATTCAGATCCAATTCTTCATCAGATATCCATTTTTCAACTGAAATTTTATATTTATCTCTATCTTCCTCATAGGTAGCATAATTTTTGATTTCACTTGATTCAAAATCCGGTCTCGGTTCTCCAAACTCTAAAGCAGATAACGTGTCCCAAATTTTTTCTGCGTTAGCCTCGTTTATATTCGGTACTCTGACGTAAACACCAAAAAAGAACATAAAGAAGAAAACAGCAACAGTAGAAAGTAAGACGATTATTTGTGCTTTTCTTTTTTTCATAAAAACCAGCATTAGTACAATACTAATTATTGCGACAGCTGTTATAATAATTATTCTAAGCAAAATATTATAAAGAAACATAATTTAATGTCCCCTTTAAGTCAAAACATCTATTTCACGTCTAAGCAAACTGCATAATAAATTCTTCCAAATCAAAACCTATCGGCGGGACACACATAAATGCAGCCAGATTGCCTGTGCTTGTTTTTATTCCGTAATTGCATCGGATATATTGATCGTCTTTTTTAATTATAAAACTACCTTTATACCAACCCGTAAATGCATAAATATCATGGGATACTCTACCCGCATACAAAGATGAGATTTTCCATGCATATTTAGTGCCTTCTCCACCTGTCGGTAATAATTCGTAAATTAAACGCATCCCATTTGGAGGATATGAACCCCGCCTATACCAAAGATCCAGATCCAATACTTCATTAGATGTCCACTTTTCAACTATAATTTTATATTTATCTCTATCTTCCTCATAGGTAGCATAATTTTTGATTTCACTTGATTCAAAATCCGGTCTCGGTTCTCCAAACTCCAAAGCAGATAACGTGTCCCAAATTTTTTCTGCGTTATCCTCTTTTATATTCGGCACTCTGACATAAATGCCGAAAAAGAACATAAAGAAAAATATTGTTACACCAGCCGTTAAAGTGAGAATTTGTAATTTTCTCTCTTTCCTTGAAATAATGAGCAAAATAATGCTGACAACAGGAACAACCGTTACCATAAATAATCTTACTAATAAAGTATAATCACGAAGCATAATTCTATATCCCCCTTAAGTCAAAATATCTATTTCACGTCTAAGCAAACTGCATAATTAATTCTTCCAAATCAAAACCTATCGGCGGGACGCACATAAATGCCGAAAGATTGCCTTGGCTCGTTTTCAGAGAATAATCACAGCGGATATATTGGTTTCCTTTTTTTATTATAAATCTGCCGTTATAATAGCCTGTAAATGCATAAATCCCTTCTTGCACGCGGTCTGCTGACAAAGGCGAGATTTTCCAAGCATATTCATTCTCTTCTCCGCCCGTTATTAAAAAGTCATAAATTAAACGCATACCATTTGGAAGATTTTTCCCCATACTAAACCAATAATTCAGAGCAAATTCATCATCTGTATTCCACATTTCAACTGAAACTGTATATTTATCTCCCTCTTCCTTATAAGTAACAAAATTTTTGATTTCGCTTCCGCTTAATTCATAATCCGGTCTTTGTTCTCCAAACTCCAAAGCAGATAACGTGTCCCAAATTTTTTCTGCATTAGCCTCGTTTATATTCGGCACTCTGACATAAACGCCGAAAAAGAACATAAAGAAAAATATTGTTGCAACAGCCGTTAAAGTGAGAATTTGTAATTTTCTCTCTTTCCTTGAAATAATGAGCAAAATAATGCAGACGATAGGAACAACCGTTACCATAAATAATCTTATCAATAAAGTATAATCACGAAGCATGATTTAATATTCCCCTTTATTTCGAATATAAATGCGTATAAGTGAATTTCAAATTGATTTTGATACACAATAATAAAGACCGTTTCCCTTGTCATAGACAAACAAGGCTCTGTGCCAGCCGAGCATTCCGGTATCATCTTCAATATTGATAAATTCTTTCAAAGAATAATCATACAGACAATAATATGAATTGTCTGAAATATCGTCAAGTAAATATGTTTTGAAATTATATGTAAAATAATCTCTTATGTCTGAAATGTTTTCTTCGTCAATTTTATTCCAAACAGCATTTTTCAAATCCTGTTCCGCCTGCTGTTTTTCATCAGGTGAAAGTTTATATTTCCAGATTATATGTTCATCAATACTGAATACAGCCAAATTTTTGTAATTGTTCGCCATACCGTCGGGGACAAAAATTATCTCGTGAACATCATTGAGGGTTTTTGAAATTGTCCGACATGAAACAGAATAAGAAACAGAAACAATAAGAACTAAAACGAATAAAATTAAAAGAACTAATAATTTTCTATGTTTTTTCATTATTTTACTCCCCATAAACTAACTCGGGATCAATCAAGTGTGTTGTATTTGTCCAATCTCCGTAAGTATTGTGCACATCGAGGAAGAGATTTACCAATTCAACTGCAGTTATTTTCTGCGGTCTTATATTCGTAAATGCTATAATAATTTGCGGAGCTTTTGTTGCATACCAATATGAGCAAATATATATTTTATTTCCCTTGCTTATATAAAATGTGCCGTCATATGAACCTGTATGAGTTTTTAACGACATATCATATTCTACAAGAGGAGATGCTGTCCACAAACAACCATCATTTTTCCCGCTTTCGATTTTGGCGGAAAATTTATTAGGATCGTACTGTGTTTTATCCGATATAAATGCTCTTGAATAAAACAATCCGTCTTCAATCGGACTTTCTCCTTCAACAACATCAACAAGCAAATATACACCGTCTTTTTCCCCTTCATAAGAACCCAGATAATCATAACCCGGGAAAATAGGCTCTCCAATTTGCTCATATATTTCATCTTCATTTTCAGTTGTCTGAGAGTCGATTTCATATTGGTAATCAAGTTGTTCCAAAAGTGATACGACCTCGGCAACATTTTCTGACAATTTAAGATCGTTTTTGCGATAATATCCATGGAAAAACATCAGATATGGAATAAGCAATGCGACAAGAAGCAAAACAGCTGAAGTTATTTTAGCCTTTTTGCTCTTTTTATTCTTTGCAAACACAGCAATAGAACTGATTAGCAATATTAAACTCGTTAATATTCCGACTGCTTTAACAATAATTGATAATGTCATTTTTTTCTCCTGATTTGAAAAATATATTTGTGTATTTCATAAAAGAATTGCAAAGAAAAAAGTATTAACCGTACTTGACTTGTGTAAAGTATTAAATTACCCGATTTCCCCGTACATATTTTCCACATCAAGAAACATACTTATTAAATCAACCGCCGTTCTTTTCTTTGGTCTTATATTCGTAAACGCTGTAACACATGACGGAGCGTCTGATGAACAACTATATCTGCAAAGATATATTTTGTTGCCTTGATAGATATAAAATTTTCCTTGATACTTTCCTGTATGTATGTACAAATTAGTGTCATATTCAACAAGCGGAGAGGCTACCCACAAGCAACCATCATTTTCACCGCTTTCAATTCTTAAAGTATAGTTATAAGAATCATCATGTGTCAATTCTGAAGAAAACGCACATGCAAGCATTTCCGTATCAATTATTGTCTCACCTTGTATAATATCGACAAGCAGATAAACGCCGTCAGTTCTTGCTTCATATTTAGCCACATAAGTATCAAAACCCGGGAAAATAGGTTCTCCGCCTTCAATTTCATATGTTTTACCATTGTATTCTATTGTATCAGGATTTATATCATATCGTAAATCAAGTTTTTCAATAAGGGTTACAACCTCTGATACTGTCTCGGACAATTTAAGATCATTCTTTCGATATTTCCCATGAAAAAACATCAGATATGGAATAATTAAGGCAACCAAGAACACAACAACTGCTCCAAATATCCTCTTTTTGTTCTTTTTACTCTTAATTAACATTACGATAGCACTTATCAGCAAGGCTACGCTTCCAAGAATTCCGATAATTCTGACAATAATTGTTATAAACATTTTTATCTCCTGATTTGAAAAAGATATTTGTATATTTCATAAAAGAATTGCAAAGAAAAAAGTATTAACCGTACTTGACTTGTGTAAAGTATTAAATTACCCGATTTCTCCGTACATATTTTCAACATCAAGAAACATACTTATTAAATCAACTGCCGTTCTTTTCTTTGGTGTTAAATTAGTGAATGCTATTAGAAATGACGGGGCTTTGGTGGGATAACTATATGAACAAATATATATTATATTATCTTTACTTATAAAAAATGTGCCATCATATACACCGGTATGCACATTTAGGGTAGAAGTATCGTATTCAATAAGCGGAGAGGCTGTCCACAAGCAACCATCATTTTCACCGCTTTCCATTTTGGCAGATACTTTATCGGGATCATCTTGTGCTGATGCAGCAAGAAAAGCCCTTGAAATAAACAAATCCTTATCAATAGGTTTTTCTCCAATACAGACATCAATCATAACATATGCATCATCTGTCCTTGCTTCATATTTAGCAAGAAGGTTAAAATTCGGGAATGCTTCTTCACCGCCCTCAAGTTCAAAAATCTCACCGTTAAATTCAATAGTATTAGGCTTAACGTCATATCTTAAATCAAGTTTTTCAATAAGGGTTACAACCTCTGGTACTGTCTCGGACAATTTAAGATCATTCTTTCGATATTTCCCATGAAAAAACATCAGATATGGAATAATTAAGGCAACCAAGAACACAACAACTGCTCCAAATATTCTTTTCTTGCTCTTTTTATTCTTAATTAACATTACGATAGCACTTATCAGCAAGGATACGCTTCCAAGAATTCCGATAATTCTGACAATAATTGTTATAAACATTTTTATCTCCAGATTTTTAATATTCTATTTCAATAATTGAAAAATAATAAAATAATACAACCATAACTACAAATATAATTGTATGTCGCATTTTTGTACTACTCCTCATTTTTAACCTAAGAGCAAAGGTTTCATAAACTTTTGGCACCCTCTGCGAGAATCGAACTCACAACGAACCCTTAGGAGGGGTTTATTATATCCATTTAACTAAGAGGGCTTGTGCTAATATTTTACTTCATATCTATATAAATGTCAAGATAAAAATAAGCCCGCAAAAGCGGACTTAAAGCTTAATCATTGAATTCGTATATGTCTACATTCATTGCCACATCAAACCAGAAAGAAACACCGTCGGGTTCATTTTTGACACCATATTTTTGCTTGTGCAGATTCTGAATGGAAGAAACAATCGTAAGTCCCAGACCGAAACGACCTGCCGCACGTGACATGCTCTTGTCGGCACGATAGAAAGATGTCCAGATTTTGTTTATATCCTTTTCGGCTATGTTCTTTCCGGTATTAAAAATGCTTACACGGCATTTGTCCCCGAGAACTTCGGCAGATACACGAATAATCTTCTCTCCGTCAACATGAGATACGGCGTTAGATAAGAGATTGTTGACAACGGAGCTTATAAGCATGCCGTCTCCGCTGACGCAAAGACCTTCGGAAATGTTATTCTCGGCAGTAATATCATTTTCACTGAGTTTGTTTCTGTTGCGGATAAACCAGTCATCAATAAGTTCTTTGATGTCAAACTTCTCAATATGGAGTTGTTGCCCGCCGGATTGATATTTGATAATTTCAAGAAGACGAAGAACAAGTTCGTGCATTCTGCCGGTTTCATCCATGATAATATCACAATATTGCGATGCTGTTTCGGGGTCTTCATTAAGGCTTAATTTCACACCTTCTGTATAACCCTGAATAATGGAAATCGGCGTTTTCAGTTCATGAGATACACTTGAAATGAAGTCAGTCCGAAGATGATCAATCGTTCTTTCGTTTTCAATGTCTTTCTCAAGCTGACGATTCTTTTCCTGAAGTTCAGTCAATGCCATATCCAAAGAATCGGACATTTTGTTTATGCTTTTGGACAAGACAGATGTCTCCTTGAATTTTGTCGGAGGACATTTTTCGCTAAAATCCAGTTGAGACATTTTCTCAGTAACATTGCTTATTTTAATCAGAGGAGCAGAAAAACGTTGTGCGAAAATACGAATAATAAATGTGCTGATAAAGACCAAGGCAACAGCCATAATAACCAGAAACTTAATCGCGATTTCGCTTACTTGATCCATTGCAGTCTTTTGAGTGTATATTTTTATTGTCCGACCGCTCGGCATTTTTTCAACGAGAACAATATATTCAAGCGTTACATCAGCAGTGTTATCAGCTTCAATAACGACATATTTATCGCCTTCAATAAAATTGGTACGCTGTTCATAATCTCGTATATACTTTTTGTCAAGATACTTTATATTAGTATAATCGCCGTCATAATCGGATGAATATACTAAATTTCCATCCATTTCAAAGATTTCAATATCTACACTGAATCTGCGTTCAATCGCGTTGATTAAGGCTTGTCTGTCGGAAGCAACATAGCTCTTTTCAATTTCTGATGCCACATCCCATTTTTCCCATAATGTTTCGAAAATGGAATATACATTCAGAAGTCTTGTATCAACTAATATTACAACCAAAACGAAAACAATTATAATAGCAAGAACCTGTACAAACAGATGCCATTGTACACTTCTTTGTTGTGATACAGGTTTTTCCTTTGCTTTTTTATTATTCATAATCAGTCGTTTGACTCTCCGGGTTCGATTTTATATCCGATACCGTATATAGTTTTAATGTGATCTGTTCCCCACTGACCGAGCTTGGTACGCAAACGGGCAACATGGGAGTCAACTGTACGGACATCGCCATAGAAATCAAAGCCCCAAATCTCATTCAAAAGAGCTTCACGAGTAAAAACCTTATCAAGATTGGATAAGAGCTTTACAAGAATATTGTACTCTTTGAGTGTAAGTGTAATTGCATTTGTTTCACCGATACGGACAGAATGAGCGTTCTGGTCAACCTTCAGACCGTCAAGGGAAAGAACTTCCAATTCCGTCTCACCGATACCACGTTTCAAAATAACGGAAACCCGTTTCATTAAAACTGTCGGACTAAACGGTTTTGTTACATAATCATCAGCACCGGCTTCAAAGCCCATAAGTTCGTCAAACTCCTGACTACGGGCAGTAAGCATAATGACGGGAACATTCTTTTTTTCTTTAATTCTTCTGCAACATTCCCAACCATCCATCTGCGGCATCATAACGTCCAGGATGACAAGTGCGGTATCAGGGTTTTGTTCAAATAAAGCAAGAGCTACAGTACCGTCTTCCGCCTGTAACGCATCATACCCTTCTTTTTTAAGAAAATCAGCAACTAATCTGCGAATAAGTTCTTCGTCGTCAGCAATAATTATCTTTTTCATGTCTTCCCTTTCAAAATATTATTTTTATATAATAACACTGTAAGCGGTATTCCGCCAACTGTAATAACTGCCAATTCACCCAGGAAAACAGGTGCGGCGAGTGTTAAAAACGGGACTAAACCGTAATTATCACTTACCCACATCAATTCAAAACCCACGAATATTGCATTGATAACAACCGGTGCCATCAGTGAGACTATAGGCACTTTCCGGATTTTGATATTTCGACAATAGCGTGTAATCAATCCGGCAATTAAAGTTGCCGCCGTACCAACTACAATATCAATAACACCCAACGTGCTTGTAACGTTTGCAATCATACATCCGATTGCAAGTCCCCATATTCCCGCAGGTGTAAACAACGGAAGGACTGTCAATATCTCTGATAATCGAAACTGTACGGAGCCATATGCAAGACCGAATGAAGATGAAACAAAGGTCAATGCAACATACAAAGCGGCAATAACTCCGCCTTGAACTACATAAAGTGTCTTTTTATTCAATTTTATTCTCCTTAGTTTTGTTTTAGGTCAGGATGGTTTCGAACTGACCGAATAACAAAATAATATGTTATTCTTATATAATTATAACAAATTAT